>Ga0213825_1000655_pt1 | contig 25108 bp, 18 predicted proteins | sample MC6MC0900MG_FD_179896 | JGI IMG/M metagenome (GOLD analysis project Ga0213825, IMG submission 179896) | Enriched soil aggregate microbial communities from Iowa State University, Ames, United States - MC6-MC0900-MG | ecosystem: Environmental > Terrestrial > Soil > Unclassified | place: USA: Iowa... | reverse complement strand
AGCAATTATAACATTATATGAATGTAAACTTGGAAATGCCGAAGTAATCGCATCGGTCCCCGCTGATACACTAACAGCAACTGTTAAAATGTAATCAACAAGTAATGATCCTCCTGCAACAAGACCAGCATTGACGCCTAAATTTTCCCGAGACACAACATATGCCCCTCCACCATGTGGATAAGCAAAAATTACCTGACGATACGAAAAAATGAGTGCTGTTAGTAGCACAATAACTCCAGCAGCAATCGGTAGTGAATACCAAAAGGCAATTGTACTTACAGTCATAAGTACAATTAAAATTTGCTCAGGCCCATATGCCACCGATGACAAAGCATCAGATGATAAAATGGCAAGTGCCTTTGTTTTACTTAGCTTTTGTTCCCCTAATGCGTCGGATCTTAATGGTTTGCCGATAACATAACGTTTAAAGGAAGATTTCATAATAAACACCTTCTAGTTTCATAGAGTGTGTTTCGCATTTCTAAATCGATTACGCCTTCGCATAATCGGTTATACCGGGGCTTTCTTTTTTATCCCTAGAACGATGAAGATGCATGGGATAAAAAAAGTCCACAAGTCATCACGAAATAAGACTTGTAGACGTTCATTCGTCTGCCAAGCTCCACTTTTCTGCTCTTAACGCTTACGAGGTTAGCTGTCGGATTCGGGCCTGAGTAGCCCTACCCTCCATAATTGAAGAGATTCACCCCAAGGATTACCTAAGTCATCCGTAAAAATTGGGTCCCCCGCGTTTAGTTGCTTCAGCGATTTAGAAATTTGAAACTTTTATAATGATGTCATATTACGCCTGTCGATTAAAAAAGTAAAGAAGAAAATTTTTCATTAAAACGTGTGAAAAACATAAGCTTCTTTAGCCATGTAAATAACAAAATTGATTATGGAATTTATACGAAAAAAGCTATCCTAAAAGTATATTCCCACTTTTAAGATAGCTAAAGCACATTGATTAAACCCTTTAATAACTTCAGTTTAAAAATCTACGCTAACTTCATAATTGGAAATTATTGTTTTATTTCCTTAAGTAATTTCTCTTACCCTTAAATGTTATAGCATGGCTGGAGTCTCTTTTGATTTACTTACTTCTTTCACCTTCAACATTCGTTATCAGCGAAAAACGATCCATGTAACGTTTTGTAAATATATCAGCACTTATTTTAGCTACCTTTTTACCATTCAGCTCATCTGGAATAGAAAATGCATTGGTTTCCCCATTATAATGAATTACAGTAACAGTACCATCAGGGTTATTTCTCCAATCATAATTTCTTTCAGCTTCCTTTATGGAAAGATTAATAGACACAACGGCAAAAACAACAAACAAAACAAAAAATATAAATTGAATAAGCTTTATTTGAATCACTCCTTTTTGATCAGGGAAAATTCGCCACCTAAACAAGTAATAGGACTTCCATTTCAGGATGTTTATGTAGCAAAAATCTACGCTTAAAGCCCCAATTGGTCAAAGCGAGACTGATGAAATTCCGGTTATAACTCTTATGATAGGGACTTTACATTTCGAGCACTATTGAGCAATGTTAATCGTTTGCTAAAAATTAAAATCCCATCAATAACTTTTTCAAATTGTTATTGATGGGATTTTTAGTTATTGTTGAAGGGCTCTGTGTAAAAATGCTGCAAACTGTGCACGTGTAATATAATCTTCTGGTTTAAAGTTACCATTATCTCCTAGCGCAATACCGTTCGCTGCAAGAATTGCAATATAATCATATGCCCAATGTGTTGCTGGGACATCATGAAATGTCTCTTTTTTCGTTGACGTTAAATGAAATGCTAGAACCAATACTTTTGCCATCTGAGCGCGTGTCATATTGGCTGTAGGATTAAAGTTTCCATTCACTCCGTCAAATAGCCCTGCCTGTTGTACTCGCTGGATAACCTCAGCGTATGGATGAGTCGCAGAGATATCATTAAATGCCAGCAATTCTTTTTTCGGCTCTAGCTCTATTGCCCTTGCTAGCATCAGGGCAACGTGCTGACGCTGAACAGGAGCATTAGGCTTAAATGTGCCATCTGAATACCCTGTAATTACGCCTTCTTTAGCCATTGCCTGAATCATTGTCCATGCCCAGTGATCCTTAGGAACATCTGAGAAAGTGATGTCTTCTTCTGGTTGAGGTGTTGGCTTAGGTGGTTGTGGCTCAACCGGCTCTTCTGGCACAGAATCTGGTTTCTCAGGCTTGGGCTGCTCTGGAGTCAGTTTTGGATGTTCTGGTACTGGTGTTGGCTCTTTAGGGATTGGAGTTGGGTTAGGTGTAGGATTTGGACTATACCCTCCGCCACCTGTTGAGCTATCTACTCTCCACTTTGCATAAAGCTTTGTATCCTCTGTTACTACATTAGTATCAAAATACCATTGCGTTGTAAAAGTTTGGTCTTTATACCAGCCTTCAAATACATAACCAATTCTAATAGGATTTTGAGGTTTTATAGCTTTTTCATTATATGCGATTGTCTGTGGGGAGACTGCTGTTCCATCATTAGATACAAAGGACAACGTGTGTTCTTTTATCGCCCATTTAGCGTATAAAATGATGTTTGCTTGAACCCTATCCATGGCGAAATCCCATTTCTCTGTATGGTCGGAATCCTTATACCAGCCTTCAAATACATAACCAATTCTAATAGGATTTTGAGGTTTTATAGCTTTTTCATTATATGCGATTGTCTGTGGGGAGACTGCTGTTCCACCATTGGATACAAAGGACAACGTGTGTTCTTTTATCCCCCATTTAGCATATAAAATGATGTTTGCTTGAACTCTATCCGTGGCAAAATTCCATTTTTCTGTAAGGTCAGCATCCTTAAACCAGCCTTCAAAAATAAAATTCGCCTTTGTCGGATTGCTTGGTTCAGGTAACATGTCGTTATATCTAATATGTTCTGGTGCCACAACTGATCCATCGTTTGACTCAAATAATACCTCAACATCTGGTTTACTTGTCCATTTGGCATACAGCGTTGTATCGGCAGTAACAAAGTCAGAATGAAATTGCCAAAGTTCAATAAATGATGTGTCTTTGTACCAGCCTTCAAACGCGTAGCCCAGTTTTACAGAATTATTAGGTTGATTCACTTTTTTATTTAATTCAATCTCCTGAGAATCAATACTTGTCCCACCATTTGTTTCAAATAGTACAGTAAATTTGAGCACTTGGAACTTTATATTCGACTTTTCTGCATACTCTTTTGCAGTAGAAGAATTTGGAGCATAAATAATCATATCGGGATGATGTCCTATAAAAACATCATCACCAATTTCTATATCCTTAGAATGTATACGAATAACTTTTAAATAGTTATTAGAAAATGCTTCAGCTCCAATTATCTTCATACTTTCTGGTATATCTATACTTTCTATATCGTTCCCTGCAAATGCACTTTCCCCTATTATTTCCATACCATTTGGGATTTTCACGCTCACAATATCATTATTAGAAAAAGCATGATTTCCTATATTGATAACACTATTAGGGATACCTATGTGTTCTAGTAAATTTCCAGAAAATGCATAGGAACCTATATTGATTAGATTATTAGGGAGCGTCACATTTGTTAGTTGATTTAAAGAGAATGCCCCATCACTAATACTTGTTATACCACTTGGGAGTGTTACACTTGTTAGTTGATTTTGATAAAAAGCGTAAGCTCCAATAGTTGTTACCGTTTCTGGTATTGTTATACTTGTCAGTTTCTTATTATTAAACACCCAAGAATCTATTCCTGTTACCACTTTACCACTCAATTGATCAGGAATCACGACGGTTCCACCAGTACCCGTATAAGCCTTTATTGTTACTGATCCATCAGGATTAACATCAAAATCATATTCCCCTTCATTAGCATAAGTAAAGGGTATTTTTATTATCATCATGATGAAAAATAACGTAAAAAGTATCCCATATTTTATACTTTTAGTTTTCATATAAACTCTCCTTTCTATAAGCAATGGACTAACTCTTCCTCATCTTAAAGATAATAATTTCCTTCTACCATTGAGGAATGTTAATATTCTTTTCAAATACAAAAAACTTCCATCAATAGTTTAATTACCATCAATGGAAGTTTTCTTTATTTATAAAGAGCTCTATATAAGAATGCTGCAAACTGTGCACGTGTCACAGGATCTTCTGGCCTAAAGTATCCATTATCTCCTAATGCAATACCGTTCGCTGCAAGAATTGCAATATAATCATATGCCCAATGTGTTGCTGAGACATCATGAAATGTCTCTTTTTCCGTTGACGTTAAATGAAATGCTAGAACCAATATTTTTGCCATCTGAGCGCGTGTCATATTGGCTGTAGGATTAAAGTTTCCATTCACTCCGTCAAATAGCCCTGCCTGTTGTACTCGCTGGATAACCTCAGCGTATGGATGAGTCGCAGAGATATCGTTAAATGCCAACGCTTCTTTTTTCGGCTCTAGCTCCATTGCCCTTGCTAGCATCAGAGCAACGTGCTGACGCTGAACAGGAGCATTAGGCTTAAATGTGCCATCTGAATACCCTGTAATTACGCCTTGTTTAGCCATTGCCTGAATCATTGTCCATGCCCAGTGATCCCTAGGAACATCTGAGAAAGTGCTCTCTTCTTCAGGTTGAGGTGTTGGCTTAGGTTCAATAGGTTCTACTGGCTCAGAACCCGGTTTCTCAGGCTTGGGTTGCTCTGGAGTTGGTTTTGGTTTTGGTTCTTCTGGTATTGGTATTGGTATTACACTTCCTCCACCGCCCGATGAACCGTTTACTAGCCATTTAGCGTACAAAGTGATATTGGAAGTTACTTTATCTTTGTTAAAATTCCACGGTAAAGTAAAATTAGCATCCTTATACCAACCTGCAAATGTAAAGCCTGCTTTTATCGGGTTCATTGGTTCAGTTGCTGTTGCATTGCCAGCAATACGTTGGGATGGAACTGCACTTCCTCCATTCGTATCAAAGTCCACTGTATATTGTGATTGTTCTACTTCCCACTTTGCATACAAAGTCATATTCTCTACGACTTTTTCTGTATCAAAGCTCCACGGCTTAGTCAGTGCTTTATCCTTATACCACCCCGCAAATAGATATCCTGCTTTTGTCGGATTTATCGGCTTAGTTGCTGTTGCATTGCCAGCAATACGTTGGGACTGTACTGCACTTCCACCATTTGTATCAAAATCTAGCGTATATTCTGACTGTGCTACTTCCCACTTCGCATACAAAGTTAGATCCTCCGACACTATATCTGTATCAAAGCTCCATGGCTTAGTCAGTGTTTCATCCTTATACCATCCCGCAAATGTATGGTCTGCTTTCTTCGGGGCTGTTGGCTCACTCATTTGCTCATTATACATTACTGTAACAGGAGAAATAGCTGTTCCTCCATTTGTTTCAAAGAAGACAGTATATCCTATAGCTGACCATTTTGCATATAATGCTAGATCCCCTGTTATCCGATCTGCTGCAAAATCCCATGGCGTATTTAATGTATCATCCACATACCATCCCACAAATGTATGGCCCACTTTTGTTGGGTCTGCGGGTTGGATAAGCTCCCTATCATACATTACTGTAACCGGGTCTATTATTGTGCCACCATCTGTATTAAATGTCACGGTATATACATTCGGTGTCCATTTCGCGTATAACGTAAGATCTGATTCCCCAATATCAATTATGCTATTTACTACATAATCTACACCATCCCCATTAGCAGTGCTGTTCCAGCCATTAAATAAATAGCCAGTCTTCTCTAATGCACCTACATTATCCAGAACAGTTGCTTTTGTATTTCTTTGGTACATATTCGCATCCACTGGAATATTTCCTTGTACTGAGCCATTATCATTATAGATTACCTTATAAGTAAGCAGCTCAAATAAATGATTGTATTGATTTGCATATGCTTGAGCCGTTGATGCATCATGACCGTATATGGTTAAATCTACTGGATTAGCCTTAAAAGTATCTTCTAAAAGAACGGTAGAATCTGATAATACTCTTACTTTTATAAGCTGATTATCATTAAAAGCATTATCTTCAACAGTAATGACACTCTTAGGGATTTCCAAACTACTTAGCCTATTTTCACCAAATGCCCATCTACCAATATTCGTGACACTACTCGGTATTTCTATACTAGTGAGTTGATTATTATGAAATACACCCTCTGCTAAGTTTGTTATGTTTAATGAAATTGTCACATTCAGAAGTTGGTTCGTGGCAAATGCATATGGTCCTATGCTTGTGACACTAGGTGGAATCTCTAAAGAGGTAAGCTGATTTTCCGAAAACGCCATTTCTCCTATAGTCTTCAAAGTTTCCGGTAGCTCTATGCTTGTTAATTGATTCCCTGTAAATGCGTAATCACTTATTATCTTAAGCCCTTTTGGTAACTTTACAGTAGAAAGCTCATTGTCTAAAAATGCATATAGGCCAATTTGTGTCACATTATCCGGTATTTCTATATTGGTAAGCTTGTTCATAAAGAATACACCTTCACCTATACTTGTGAGATTATTGGATAGTTCCACATATGTTAATTGATTCTCTGCAAATGCAAGATCCCCAATCAGTATGACGCTGTCTGGTATAACAACCTGCGTAAGATTTTTTTCACCAAATGCTGCCATACCTATTTCAGTAACTACCTTTCCCCCTAGCTCATTAGGTATGATTATTGACGTATCCGAACCAATGTAATCTTTAATCTTCACTGTCCCATCCTTTTTATTTGTCCAGATATAATCTGCTTCATTCGCATGAACAGATAAGGGATTCACTATAAAAATAAAATAGATAACTGTGAAAAGTAATCCAACCTGTAGACCTTTCATTTAAATCCTCCTTTTCATATAGCAAAAGATATATCTTCATGATAAAGAGTTACTTTTTTTAAAACTATTGAGCAATGTTAATAGTTTGCTAAACAAAGAAACTCATCAACGATTTTAGCCATTGATGAGTTTTTAAATTTAATTATTTAAAGTTCGGTGTAAAAGTACTGCAAACTCTGCTCGTGTTACAGGATTATTCAGTCTAAAGCTACCATTATCTCCTGTTGTAATACCATTGGCTGCTAGAATGGATATATAATCATGTGCCCAATGTGTTATTGGTACATCATAAAATGTATCCCTTTCTATTGAAGTTGAAGTCAAATTCAAAGCCACTACTAATACTTTCGCCATTTGAGCACGAGTCATGTAAGCTTTTGGTTGGAAGTTTCCATCAATTCCAACAAACAGTCCCGCTTGTTGCACTTTACCGATTTCCTCAAAGTATAGATGATTTTCAGGAATATCGTTGAATACTTCCGCTTCTATCCTCTGTTTCATGAAGCTCATTAGCATAAAAGGTCGGGAGTTGTCCCCATTGGAAAAGAAATAGTATGAATATGATAACGATGCTTGAGATTTTTTTGATTATTCCATAATTTATTGTCGTTTGCGGATTTTAAAGGGTAAGAGGTATACAACTCATTGTGAATTTGCATAGTCATATTACGAGCATGTTAACAGGCTTTCTTGTAATGATATAACTCTTTTTTATTCTAAAGATAATAATTTACTTTCAGTATTGAAGAATGTTAATAGATTGCTAACCAAGAAAAAATCCGCTATCAAAAAGGATAGCGGATCGTTTTATTAAGGCTGTTTTAATAATAATGCCTGCGCTCTATTTTTAACGCCTAGCTTACTATAAATGGCTGATAGATAGACACGTATGGTACCTTCAGATAAAAATAGTTGCTCTGCTATTTCCTTATTAGAGGCACCCGCTGAAAGTAGTGAAAATATTTCTTGTTCGCGCGCAGAAAGAATCTCTAATGCTGGTACTTGTTTATGTTCATGAGCACACTCTAGCAATTGATAAGCATAGTTAATGGAGACCTCATCCCATTCACCTTTAGAAGCTTTCTGTCGAACATCAACGTAGTTTTCTAATAGAGAACAAATATTGCATTCATCCAAAAAGGTTCGTGTATAGTTATAAGGCTCAGCGAATTTTAAGGCTTGATGGAATGCCAACAGTGCCTCTTCTGTTTGTTCTAGCTCTGCCAAGCATATAGCTAATAAAATTGTTGCTTCAATTCGAGTGGATAGCTGCCCTTGTTGTTCTGCCTGTAATTGCACCTGTACGATAAGTTGCTGTGCTTCTAGAAGGTGCCCCTTTATAAGTAAATAACGAGCTTTTACTAGTGAATAAAATGGAGAATCCATATCAGCGTTTACTTTGATCTTAGCTAGCTCCTGTTCTGCTTGGTCAATATTATGATCACGTAAAAATAATAGTACCTTCATTACTCTTATTGCATTCATCCAATGACGTTCACTTACATTCTCCATTGCATGATCTAACAAGGCCTGAGCCACTATATACTGATTTTCTAAAGCAGCAACTTTACTTTTTAGAATGTACATCGGCACTAATAATCCTGCATCTCGGAATTGATGACCAGAACGTAAAGCCTCCTCTAATTCTGTTGGTAGCTCATCAAAGCGATTCCACTCATATAATTTTTCCGCGCGCATTCCATAGCTATAGCCAGTCATGCTTAAATTCTTAAATTCACCTGTTCTAAACCTTGCAAAAAAGGACATAGCTTGTTCATCTGAAAGCAGTTTTCCTTTGGAGCCAATATTCGTCCGAAACAGCATATGCTCTTTTTGATTGTATTGAATAAAAATAGCGTCCCACTTTGATCCTACAGGTTTTCTCTCCAACCTTTGCCGAATGTATTCTGCCCCTTTTGCAAGATTTCCGTTTTTCATGACAAAAACATAGGCTTTCACACCTAAAAAATCATCTACAGCAGATGCATATTCGGCTTTATCCATCCACTGATTTACCTCATGCTTTTGTTCTAGCTCAAGTAGTATATGAGATGCATCCTCTAGATTGTGTAATGCAGCAAGTGTATAGGCGTACATGACCATCAATTCTGGATGTACCTCATAACCATTCGTCAATAAAATAGTAATCCAATTTATATAAGATGTTGAATGCCCACAGGAAAGAAACATGACAATATGTTCATGAATCCAGTGCTCAGCACAGGTAAATAACCCACCACTTAATGCAAGCTCTATGGCCGATAAAAAATTCCTATTATGATATAACGCAACAGCAGCTTTTTTATATAAATCCAAAATATCATTCTGAGAAAATCGATGATTCAATTCTTGACGTAATGTTTCTCTTAATAAATTATGGTATCGATAAACCTGATCTTCCGTTTCAACTCTACTAATAAATAATCCTTGTTTCTCAAGCTCTAACAAAACTTGTTGAGCATTAGTTTGATTCGTTAGAACATTACATGTCTCAGGAGTTAGTTGTTCCAAAAGTGAAGTATACAGAAGAAATGTTTGGAGAGATGGAGTAAGTTTGGTAAAAACCTCTTTCATTAAATATTGCGGTGCATTAGAATTACTTTCTCTAAATGGTTCATCACCAACATTTTGAAATCTTGCTAAATTAGTTAATTGCAAACCTGTAGCCCAGCCCTCTGTTACATTAAAAACTTTTTGTAGCTCCTTAGCATCCAATTGTATATTTACTTTTTTATAAAATTCCCTCGCTTCTTCATACGTAAAAAGTAAATCCTCTACACCAATTTCAAGCAAGTAATGATTTAACCTCCATTTTGCAACAGGTAATGAAATAGTCGATCTACTTGCCACGTAAATAAAGCACTGTTCTGGTAAGAAATCAATAAGACGAGTCATCATTTGATGAATAGCTGCATTGTAAATATGATGATAATCATCAATCATAATGTGAATTTGTTCAGTAGATAATGATATTTCATTTAATAGGGCGTCTACTAAATATTCAAGTGGTAGCTGTGGCTGAGCATGTAGTATGGCATTAATCCGAGCTGCTGCTTCTGGCTGTAAGGAATGACCAATAGAATGAATTAAATACTTCCAATAGCGAATCGGATCATTATCGGTTTGGTCAACTGTATACCAAGCAACTTTTTTATCAAGTTGATGAAACCAGCTACTTAACAAGGTTGTTTTTCCATATCCTGCTGGCGCCTGTACTACAATTAACTTTGCAGCAGTCTGTTGAAAAATGGCTGTTAAACGATTTCGTGCAATAATTTGCTCGTTTATTTTTGGTACAGTTGTTTTTGAGGCTAATAAAATATTTGGCATCTTTTAACCTCCTTCCGCTTTACTGCTTTAATAGCCTAACCATTGTTTAGCCCAAAGAATTGCCTTCATACGTGATTTTACACCTATCTTACCGTATATCTCTGTCAAATAGACGCGAATGGTTCCCTCTGTAAGTTGTAGTTGCTGAGCAATCTCATAATTGGATGCACCTTCCGCGAGTAATTGTAAAACATCCTTTTCTCTAGATGTAAAGCTATCTAAAAATTCATCCACTAAATAGTTTTTTTGTAATAGTTTATTTACATAAGCTGATGGCACTGAATTAAATTTATGTCGTTTATTATGCCGACGTATACGCCAGTATTTATGCAGCAATGGTAGTGCGTACTTTTCTTCCAAAAATGTACGACAATAACCATACAAAGCCCCCTGTTCAAGGGTATCATGTAAAACGGTTAAAGCAGACTCCTCTTTTTCTAGCTCAAAATGGCAAGTAGCTTCTAGTAAACCTGCTTCAATAAACGTAACAACTTGCTTTTCTTGAATTGCCCCCTCTTTCAACCGAATAGCAATTTGCAACGCTTCCTCTATTTGATTTTTAGCATAGAGTATTCTGCCCTGAACTAATAAATAAAATGGATTTTTAGATACAATTCGATAATTGATAAAATCAGTGACCCTAAAAAACTCTTGCTGTGCATATGAAATATTCCCTTCCAATAAATAAGCCTGTGCTTTCATAATATGCAGTACACCAATCCAATAAGGCTTATCCGTCTCCTTCATTGCTTTAATCAGCAATAAATGTGCCTCTTCAAATTGTTTTCTAGTTAAACAAATACGAGCCTTTAAAAGATACATGGGTATAAATAATCCCGGATCTTGAAAACGCAACCCATATTGCAAGGCTGTTTCCAACTCCTTGCTAGCTCGAGCTAAATCATTTACTTCAAACAATACTTCTGCCAATAGCCCGTAGGTAACCCCAGTAATATTTCGATCCTTTATTTCACTTTCACATAGCACATGAATAAGGGCATCTATCTTTTCAATAGGTAAAAATTTACCCTTTGAGCCTGCAATAGTACGCAAAATTCTTGGCTCAAATTGATTATATTTTAATGAAATATGATATAGGGATGATTTTTCCTTTCTTACATTTACTTGCGTTTGTAGACCTACTTTAGCTTTTTCAAGATCTCCATCCTTCATATAGGTAACATAGGCATTAATAATCTCAAAGATTTTTGATACAGCAATAAACTTAAATCCATCCATCCATTTAGATGCATCTTGTTTAAAAAGCAGTTCCTCAATAATTTCATAAGCCTTCTCTATTTCATGCATAGAAAACAACGTAGTGATATATAGCACAAGCATGTTAATGTCTACAGAGTACTGTACATTTCTTAAGATCTGTATCCATTGTCCAAATGATAATGTATGTCCTTCAGCAAATATTTCCACCAAATACTTTTGAATCCACTCATGCGCAAGTTCATATAGTTCCCCATTTAGGGCAAGCTCAATTGCAGCTACATAATCTCCTCTATCACATAAATTCGTGGCTGCTTCGCAATAAATAGAATTAATCATCTCGGATGAATACTGCCTTTTAAGCTCATCCTGTAATGCATACCTAAATAAAGTATGGTAACGATATACAGGAGGATGTATCTGTATACATTCAATAAACAAACCCTTTTGATTTAAATCCACAAGGGTAGCTAAACTATCTACTTTATTTGTTATAGTTACGCAAACATACGGCTCTAAATGATTTAATATGGACGTTCGAATTAGAAAATCCTGTGTTGATGAGGGCAATGAACTAAGAATCTCTTGCATGAAAAATTCATGGATATATGGACCAGCTTTCAATAATATTTCTTTGCTGTTTAGATTATTTACATTTCCTGTTGATATTTTGATAAGCTGAATGCCTGCTACCCAGCCTTCAGTTATCTTTAACAAAGGCTTTAATGCTCCAACCTGCTCATCATTCGAAAAAGAATTGAAGTAGAAATATTGCAGCTCCTCTAAATCAAAACATAATTGACCGATTCCTACTTCTAGCATCCACCCTTTAACACGCCAATTTACTAGTGGTAGTTCTAAATTAGTTCGAGTCGTGATATATATTCGTACATTGGCTGGTATATACTCGATTAATCGGATGAAGATCTGATGAATTTGAGGATGCTGGATGACTTGATAATTATCAAATACAATATGAATTTTTTCTTTATATGTATCCAGTTCATTTAACAGTGTATCTACTACAGTCTCAAAGGAGGGTTTTTCATCAAGTAAATTACTTAATTTTTGTTCTAAATCATTTAATGTGCTTACAGATAAAGTATGTATTAAATATTTAATAAATCGTCTAGGCTCATTATCATTTCGATCAATCGTGAACCATGCCACAGATTCATCAATATGCCTCAACCACTGACATAGAAGGGTTGTCTTTCCATATCCCGCTGGTGCTTGAATAATGGTTAATTTCTTCATTCGGTTGTTAGCGAGAATCGTAAACAATTTCTTTCTCTCGATAGCATTTGGTACTGTACGTGGGATTGTTACCTTAGATTTTACCCATACCATGTCCATCCTTTTACCCTCCCTTCTTCTTATTCTTTAGTTCGATATATTTTTGAATTTTCCTGCCAGTTATTTTTTCCATTTATTTACTTCATTATCACTTCCTTTAAATAGCGCATACTTATATTATAAAAGTTGAGGCAAACCACTTCACATTTTTTAAGCCTAGCGTTAGAATACTAATATCTTATTTTCCTATAGGAAACTTTATTTCGTTTATGATATTTTTTGAAACGAGGGAACAATATGGTTTACAAACAAGTCACAAAATCGTCTGCCGAGGCGGTTTTAGATGGAGATATAAAAGGTTGGCGACGCTTTTTACCGTTTCTTGGACCTGCTTTTATTGCAGCCGTTGCCTATATTGATCCTGGCAATTTTGCCACTAATATTACAGCTGGCTCTCAATATGGTTACTTACTGCTTTGGGTGATTGCCTTCTCTAATTTAATGGCTGTGTTAATTCAATCCTTATCTGCAAAGCTTGGGATTGCAACTGGGAAAAATCTACCCGAGGTGGCGCGTGAGCATTTTTCTAAAAAAACATCTATTTTTTTATGGATACAGGCAGAATTAGTCATCATTGCGACTGACCTTGCCGAATTTATCGGTGCAGCATTAGGTCTTTATTTGCTATTTAATATTCCTATGCTCCCAGCAGCATTAATTACAGCAGTTGGTTCATTTGCTATCTTAGAACTTCAAAGAAGAGGATTTAGAGCCTTTGAGGCAGGTATTTCTGGCATGGTTTTAATCGTCGTATTGGCATTTGCCTTCCAGACATTTTTAGCACAGCCAGATTGGGGCGAGGTAACACTCGGCATGTTCACGCCACATTTTGATGGGGTAGACTCCTTAATACTAGCTACAGGTATTTTAGGAGCAACTGTTATGCCTCATGCTATTTACTTACATTCTTCATTAACACAAAGTCGTATTATTGGTCGTAATGAAAATGAAAAAAGACGCATTTTCCGCTTTGAATTTATCGATATTATCATCGCCATGATTATTGCTGGAGCGATCAATATGAGTATGCTGATTATTGCCGCAGCAGTATTTCACACACAAGGCCTGATAGTGGAAGATTTAGATGTAGCTTACAATGGGTTAAAGGATGCTCTTGGTCCAATGGCGGCTGTATCCTTTGGTCTTGGGTTACTTATTGCAGGGCTAGCCAGTTCCTCTGTAGGGACATTGGCGGGTGATGTAGTCATGCAAGGATTCATTCGTAGAAAGATACCACTTTATTTACGTAGGGCAATTACCATGTTACCTCCGCTAGTCATCATAGCCTCTGGTGTCAATGCAACCTATGCTCTGGTTCTTAGTCAGGTTGTTCTATCCTTTGGTATTGCATTCGCTCTTGTCCCTCTTGTTATGTTTACAAGTAAACGGGACATCATGGGGAGCCTTGTCAACCATCGTATAACAACCATTTTAGGTTGGTTTGTAGTTGTCATTGTCGTTGTTTTAAATATTTATTTATTATGGGAAACGATATTTGGTTAAATAAAAGCCAGACACAAAAAATCTTTACGTCTGGCTTTACTTTATGGATGTTCCTAAACTTTCAAAGCAATTCTTAAATATCCATCTTCTCAATTTTTCGAAATGATGCATAGGCCACGCTTATTCCGATAATTGCTAAAGCAATTGGTATAAAAATAATATCATTTAACGAGAAGTTTCCTGTATTGGATGATACAACTGATACAATGAAAATCGATGAGATAATGGTTACAGGAATAGAGTATTTTCTCATTCCAAAATACAATGGGATTAATGCGATGCAGGATGCTGCAATGGCATTCATTATAACAATAGGGATTCGTTGAATGATTAAAGAAATTGTTAATGTATCTGAAAACAAATGAAGATTACTAATAATGGTACAAAAAACTGCTGACACAAAAACGTTTGATACGATTATTGCGCTAAAGGTAAAAAGAACAATAATAGCCAATTTTGAAGCCATTAATTTCTTTCTATTTATTGGGTACATAAATGCTAAAGTGATTGTTTTGTATTTAAATTCGCTAATAATAAGTTTGGCGATTAATGCACTTGCAAAGATAATAAATACAGCCCTTACAGTAGAATCTATTATACTAAGAACAGTCTGATAATTTTCAAAGACAGCATCTCCTTCTATTTTTGTGATGAATAAAAGCATAAACATAATAGCTAATATCACAAAATTTGCGAAGATAGCACGTTTTATATAGGAACCTACATGAAATTTTTTCATCTCTAGACGCATTAAGTTAAGCATTAACTACACCCCCATTGATTAACTTTAAGAAATAATCCTCTAATGAGCTTGATTTTTTACTAATCCCCTCGATTTCAATATCATGTTCAATTAATGTTTTTGATAGTACCTTTTGTGAAGCTGTCGATTCATATATACGAATACAATTGTCATCTATTAGTTTGAAATTAGTAATATTTAATGTACTTTCTAAAATTAGGGCAGCCTTTTTCCCATCATTCACAATCACTTCTATATAATCTACCTGACTACGATTCACAGCTTCCATTGAAACTTCCGTGATCAATCTTCCATTCTTAATAACGCCAATCGTATCAGCTAGTTGTTCAATTTCCCCTAAAATGTGGCTAGAAACAATAAGTGTTATACCATACTCTTTACAAAGCATTTTGAATAACTCTCGTATTTCTTTAATACCCACCGGATCTAGTCCATTAATCGGCTCGTCTAAAATAAGCAATTCTGGCTTCGTAATAATAGCTCTTGCAATGCCTAATCGTTGTTTCATTCCTAAAGAAAAGTCTTTAACACGCTTCTCCTCTGTATTTGTTAATTTCACTAAATCGAGAACATGGCTAATTCCTTTCTTATCATAATAGCCCATGTATTCGCAGTGTAATTCTAGAGTTTCTTTTGCTGTCAAATCTTCATAGAAAATTGGATATTCAATAATCGTGCCCAACCTTTTAAGCACTTCGTATGATTGGTCGGTTAATTTTTGACCAAAGACTTCAATATCCCCACTTGTTGGCTTTGTTAGGTTCGTTAGCATTTTCATCACCGTCGTTTTTCCGGCTCCATTGGGACCTAAGAAACCATAAATCTCTCCCTTCTTCACATGCATATTGACAGCAGAAACCACTTCTTTTCCGTCAAACACTTTCGTAAGTTGATTTGTTTTCACAATATATGTCATGTCAATCTCTCCCTCAAATGTAGCTAAATTTATTATAAAAAATGAAGCTCTCTAATTTATTAACTGATTCTTACAAATTTCTTAAGTACAGAAGAAAGGCCTGTAAAGCATTTAAAGCTCTACAAGCCTTCTGTTTTAGTACACCATTCTTTTTAACGTTATTGTAAAAATAGTCTTTTCATATGGAATACTGGAGAGCTGAATAGAGCCATCCATTAGTTCTACAAGACGTTTAGTGATCGTTAAGCCAAGACCGCTACCTTGGAAGGATTTATTTCTGGAATCATCAAGCGTATACATTCTTTCAAAGACATTATCTATATGATATTCATCTATTCCCTTGCCTCGATCCCATACCTCAATATAAATGTTTGTATCATCATTTCTTACGGATAGTCCAATTACATTGCCACCTGCCCCATAAGCAATTGCATTTGACAATAAATTGTTCAAAGCCCTATCTAATGCCTCTTCATTACCTAGCGCATATATTGATGTCTCTGGTATTACAATCTCTATCTCTAACCCCATAGATGTAACCATATCGTAAAATGATAAAATATTTTTCCGGCAAATTTCACTTATATTGATTTTTGTCATTGGATAATTGGTATCTCCAGCCTCCAACTTCGCTAGGTCAAAAAATGTATGGATGATTTTTAATACTTCCAATGTTTTCGAATGGACGCCAGTTAATAACCGCTGCTGCTCTTCCGCACTAATCGAGTCATTAAGCTGTAGCATTTCAGTATAGCCTAGGACAACCGTTAATGGTGTTTTAAGATCATGCGAAATATTTGCCAGCATCTTTTTCATAGAGCTTTCCATTTTCCGATGTGTTGCCAGCACTTTTTGATTGTGATCTAGCAATGCATTCAACACAATAAGAAGCTGCTGGATTTCTTGATTAGCTGTCGGTACTAAGATTTTTTCACTTGTTTCTTCGTTAATGATTGCTTGCAGTTTTCTATGCACGTACTGAATAGTAACGCTCTGTTGTTTTTTTGCTTTCACTTGAAACATAATAATTCCTATGAGTAACACTATAAGTAATAATAGAAATATAACCATCTGTTTATCCTTCAAACTTATAGCCAATTCCCCAAAGCGTTTTAATATATTGAGGGTTGGACGGATCATCTTCCATTTTTTCGCGCAATCTTCTTATATGTACATTAATAATATTTTCATCTCCATAGTAATTGTCATTCCAAATCAATTGATAAATTTGCTGTTTTGTAAAAACGCGATTACGATTTGTCACGAATAATTTTAAGATGGCAAATTCCTTTGAAGTGAGCTTTACTTGTTGTCCGCTCTTCTCTACTGAAAAATTAATAAGGTCGATTGATAGGTTATCTATCTCTATTAAATCTTTCTTCTCCTCTATTTGATTGGCGTATTTAGTTGCCCTTCTAATGGCAGCTTTGACACGTGCTGAAAATTCCAGCATTGAAAATGGCTTTGCAATATAATCATCTGCCCCTAAACCTAGCCCTAATGCTTTATCTACATCGCTATCCTTCGCTGACATAATGATAATCGGTAGTGATGCCTGCTCTCGTATTATCTTTAAAACTTCTAATCCATTTAGTTTCGGTATCATAATATCTAAAATCACTAAATCAAAGGGTTTATTTAAACAATTTTGTAATGCCTCTTCTCCATGCACTGCAGAAGTAACAAGGAATCCCTCCATCGTTAAATAATTCTCCACCATTTCCCTAATGGCTTCATCATCTTCTACTAGTAAAATTCGCTTTTGCACTTTTCATGTTCCTCTCCATAAATTTAATCCTATGCTATTACTGTCACTGCTTTAAAATACATGATATCAAGATGGAAGCAATCATATATAATTTACCATATATCATTTTTTTGTTTCATCATTTTAAAAAATAAAAAAAGCTGTCCCATAGCCATCATTCAATGGTTTACAGAACAGCTCTATTATTTAATCCTCCACTCTTAAATCACAGTCTTTTAGCGGAAGCATTTTTGTTTTATGTTTGATTTTGTAGCCAAACCATAGCAGTAAAAACAGTGGAATACCAATATAAGAAACGAGAATGCCATACCAGTCAATTTTGTCTCCCATAAAAGCTGAATAGTTTTGTCCAATGACAACAATCATACAAACCGTAAAGGCGAAAAGCGGGCCAAATGGATATAGCTTTGCTTTATATGGTAGCAACTGTGGATCTAAGCCTTGCGCTTCGAAAGCTCGGCGGAATCGATAATGACTAAATGCTATTCCAAGCCAAGCAATGAAGCCAGACATTCCTGAGGCATTTAAAAGCCAAATATAAACTACTCCATCACCAAAGAATGATGCTAAAAATGCAAGGCACCCTACAGCTAATGTCACCATTAATGCATAGATTGGAATACCGCGACGGCTTAATTTTGTGAAAAATTTTGGTGCATGCCCATCCACAGCTAATTGCCATAGCATACGAGATGATGCATATAGCCCTGAATTTCCAGCTGATAGCATGGCCGTTAAAATAATGGCATTCATTAGGGAAGCAGCAAAGGCAATGCCCAAGCGATCAAACACTAGTGTAAATGGCGATACAGCAATATCTTCTGATAATAAACGTTCATCTGTGAATGGAATCAACATCCCAATCGCACCAATTGCTAAAATATAAAATAAAAGAATACGCCAGAATACAGATTTTACAGCTTTCGGAATACTTTTTCCAGGGTCATCCGTTTCACCAGCTGTAATCCCAAGAAGCTCTGTACCTTGAAATGAAAATCCCGCTGCTAGGAAAATACCGAATGTAGCAAGGAAACCACCATGAAACGGTCCGTCACTAATAAAGAAATTTGTAAAGCCTACAGGTGCCTGTCCACCTAAAATACCAAAAATCATTAATATGCTGATAATAATGAACACAATCACAGTTGCCACCTTGATCATAGCAAACCAATATTCACTTTCTCCATAGCTTTTTACAGATAATAAATTAAAGGTTAAAACAACAGCAATAAATAATACTGTCCAAATTGCAGATGAACTATCTGGGAACCAATATTTCATAATTAATGATACAGCTGCGATTTCTGCTGCAATTGTGATTGCCCAGTTATACCAATAGTTCCAGCCCAGTGCAAAGCCTAAAGCTGGATCTACAAATTTCGTAGCATACGTACTAAATGAGCCTGAGGATGGCATATAGGCTGCCATCTCACCTAGGCTTGTCATTAAAAAGTACACCATTATACCGATTAGGGCATAGGCTAATAATGCACCGCCAGGACCTGCCTGTGCAATGGCACCACCACTGGCTAAAAAAAGCCCCGTACCAATTGTACCGCCTAAAGAAATCATTGTAATATGACGGCTTTTCAATTCTTTTTTCAGCTTTGGCGCTTTATGACCGAGCTGATTCACTTTTATCTCACTCACGATATAGCTTCCTTCCTAATATAAGAGGCAAAAAAATACCATCACATGAACACTGTGATGGCTAAGTTAATCCTCAGTTTTTTCTAAATGATAGCACAACACGTTGTTCAAACGTGACAGTTCTGTTCCTTTCGGAGACAGCCCCAGCATGAGGTTTTCAAGTCCCCTCACACTTCGGCAGTATTTCCTTTCAGCTAATCTCACCAATGCTTGTCATTTCCATTAGCATACTCCTAAATACCGCGACCTCTACCTCAATACTAACATGAGGCATATAAATATTAAATTTATGATGTGTACTAGTTTAACATAAGACATTTTACATTTCAATACAATGAGTAAAGTTCTGTATTTTGTGAATATTCTACTATTTTTAATAATGTGATAAAGTAGTATAGTGGTTTAATTATAATTGAATGCAAACAGGGGGGATTTATTTTGACAACAAATGAAGATTCAACTAGTTATCCTAGCAGGAAAATTAGCTGGAGGGGTGCTACCTTATTATTAGTCATAGGGGTTATTTGTATTGCCTCGACATTACGAATGCCATTAACAGTTGTGGGACCTATTATTTCTTTTATACGAGAAGATTTAGGTATATCAAATGTATTAGCTGGATTTCTAACCACTATACCTCTTCTGGCTTTTGCGATTATATCGCCTTTTGCACCAGTTGTTGCACGTAAATTGGGACTTGAGCTAACATTATTTTTATCCACTATCCTTTTAGCATTAGGTATTGTATTACGCTCATTAGGATCAACAAGTCTACTTGTGTTTGGAACTATGCTAATTGGGGTTGCTATTGCATTTGGAAATGTACTTATTCCGGGATTACTCAAGTTAAAATTTCCTTATCATGTAGGCTTACTTATGGCATTTTTTACAATGTCCATGAATTTAACAGCAGGACTCGGTGCTGGGATTAGCTACCCTATTGCCCAATCATCTCTAGGTTGGCAAGGAGCACTGGCTATTGCACTTATTTTAGTGGTGTTAACCATTTTAATTTGGATTCCACAATTAAAGTATAATAAGCCTGAGCCCACTATTAAGAAAACGAAAGAACGTTCACCTTTATGGAAATCCCCAGTTACCTGGGCAGTAACAGGTGCTATGGGATTACAATCATTATTATTTTATACAACTGCAGCATGGATTCCTGAAATTTACATATCACAAGGGTTAGCTGCTGATCGTGCAGGTTGGATGTTCTCCATCATGCAATTTTCGCAAGTTCCAATGGCTTTAGCTGTGCCAATCATTGCTAGTAAAATGACGTCTCAGCGACCTCTTGTCTTAATGTTTACAGCGTTTTACTTAATAGGCTTTGTTGGCGTTGTCATGGAGTGGACTAGCCTTGGGGTACTTTGGATGATTCTATTAGGCCTAGCAGGTGGGGCTTCCTTTGCCTTAGCCATGATGTTCTTCACACTCCGCACTCGTACAGCCTTTGAAGCTGCTGATTTATCAGGCTTTGCGCAATCATTAGGCTATTTATTTGCTGCAATTGGTCCTATTCTTTTTGGCTACCTGCATGATTTATTTGGTGGCTGGAATATTGCTGGCTGGCTCTTTGTCTTTGTAGCTGTAATACTCTTTTTATGTTCATTTAGAGCCTCTAAAGATGAATATGTCTATTAAATTAAAGCAGATGGGAAAACCAGTCTTGTTCTCCATCTGCTTATACTTTTTTATTGATCATGCTGTTTTAATATGGTTATCAGTTCATCAAGATCTTTTGCTGCTTCTTTGTTATGAGCATTTATAGCAGTAAAAATTGGAAGAGCCTCTTGTAAGAGTAAATGACTAAAATAATAATGGCCCAAAAAAGCCTGCTGCTCATAGCCCTTTGGCGTTTCTTCCTCCCATCCCAGTTCATCATCCTCCTCATCTTCTATCCATAAATATTTGGCATCTAGTAGCTCCTGCATTGTTTGAACCGTATGTACTGGGTCTAAATAATCCTCAGTAATCACTTGCGCCACAGCTAAATAAAGCTCTATTTCTTGTAATGAAACGTCTTCCATGTTTTTGTTGGCAAGCTTTTTTAAAAGGATAAGTAAAACCCATGGTGTCACCTGCCATAATGTTCCTTGATGCTCAATTAATTCAGCAAGCTTTTGATATTGCTCCTGTTCAATCAGCTGAGGGATAGCTGTTCCTCTACCGTAAGGTGTCGTCAATTGTTGCCATGGGATATTCGGGATATGCTGGTTCAATATTTGGATTGCTCCTCTCCTAAAAAACAAGATAGCTTAAGTGTAAATGGGATTATTGCGATTGTATATAGGTACTAAGAGAGGCAACCTAGAACAGTATTTTATTGATAAACATGCATCATTGCTGATACTTCTGACTGCATGAATAGTAGAGGAAACTAAAGGAGGCGATAATTGTGGATAGTGGAATTAATGGAGATCTCCGTAAAACCCTTCAGGAGCTGTTGGAATATTTAACAGCTCCTTTACAGTTAATAGCATGGCTTTTGATAAAAATAATTTGGTGTATGATAAATATTTATATAAGGTTTATGAAATATATGAGTCGTTGCAGGCGAAAGCGGCGGTATTAACCATGTCCAGTTGCCTGTCATTTCTCGCCCTGCGGATTCCTCCGCTTCTTCAAACAATTTAAACTGTTGTGCTGCTGTATGATGATCCACAATGCTCACTCCATCTTCTTTAAAAGAATGAAGGACAGCAATATTGAGCTCCACTAATGCACGGTCTCGCCAAAGAGAGGCTTGTTTACTCGTATCAAGATTAAATATCTCTGCAATAGCTGGTAGCATATTATAGCGATCATGATCTGCTAAATTACGTGCACCGATTTCTGTCCCCATGTACCAGCCGTTAAACGGGGCTGCTTGAAAATCAATACCCGCCATTTGAAAACGCATGCTTGAAATAATAGGTACAGCATACCATTTCAACTGTAATTTCTCCACACCCACTGCCTCGGGATGACGAATTGGTACCTCTAAAATATATTCTGTTGGAATTGTAAACAGCTGTGGAGCACGCCCATCTACCTGTACGACAAGTGGTAACACGTCAAATGGTGTTCGCTGACCTTTCCAGCCTAATGATTCACATACTTTTGTAAACGCAATGGAACTTGAATCACCAATAATACCTGCTTCCGTTTCATAGCCTGCATAACGAATTAACTGATGATTCCATATACGTACTCGATCTGAAGCAAACACGGTTATGGTTGGACGAATTTTCCCACTATTTGTTGCATAGTCAATATGCTCTAGTAGCTTTTGAAAAATGTGCTGTTCCTCTAAAACTTCACGTGCATCTACTACCTGTAATGACTGCCAGAACAGGCGACCAATACATTTGTTGCTATTACGCCATGCAACCCGTGCACCAAAAATTAGTTCGTCTGTTGTTGGACTGTATTCTCCTGCACTTCTAATCTGTTGTAATCTATTTTCTAACCAAAATTCAGATTCATTTTGCTCTGCCTGATATAGATTTAAGAACTGTTGTATCTCCTGTATATTCATGTCGATTCCTCCACCTACCCTCATATTAGAGGAACAAAACAGGAAGCACCACGAAAATATCTTTAGAAAAAACATACATATTGCATATATGAAATAGTTTGTTCAAATTTAATGATGGCTTTCATGTAATTTTATAGAATATCAAAAACTATATGTATCAAACATACCGAAAGGAATAATTCAATTTTTATAAACAATAATGGTAGCCATTTTTATTTAAAATATAACGAGAAACAATAGTGACATTCCTCCCAACACTACCTCCAATCATTGAGCGATCCATTTAAGCTTTTCATAGTCTGAAATAATTCACTACATATAATCATTAAAAATAGAGACAATATGTAAAAAAACTTTCTCCGAAAATATGTTATCCTCAACATTCCTGTATGGTTTGAAACAATAGAAGACAAGTCAAATAAGGAACAAGTGGCAATGACTATTACAATTTCTTTTCGTTTTGGGAACTGAGGAACGTATCACAATAAATTTGCTGATCTTTCTCTATACCTTTTATAAATGCATAGTTATTACCCCATTCACACATTGTGTTTAATACTGGTACAAATGATTTTCCTAGATCAGTTAAGCTGTATTCCACTTTTGGAGGTACTTCTTTAAATACTTCTCTTTGTACAAGTCCATCTCTTTCTAACTGTTTCAATTGATCTGTTAGGACTTTTTGTGTAATTCCAGGTATTAATTCATAGAACTCCTTTGTTCTTACTGATTTTTGGCTCAAGAAAAAGAGTATTAAGCATTTCCATTTTCCACCTGCAATGTTCATGAAAATGTTGATTCCAGTATTATAGTTAACCATCTGTTTCCTCCTAACTCCTAAAAAGGCACTTTAAAGTGGCTATACCACTTTAAAGTGCGTTATTTTCTTATTTATTATTGCTTACTATAATTAAAGCTGCAACATAATAATAATTTCGGAGTTGATAGCATGAGTGTAAAAAATATTTTAGAAAAAAGACGTTCAGTTAGACATTATGATCCAAGGTATAAAATTAGTTCAGAAATTCTAACCTCATTAGTTGAAAGTGCAAGTAAGTCACCTAATGGTAATAATATACAATCTACTCGTTACTTAATTATTGATGAGCCAGACTTAAGAAATTTATTACTACCTATAGCTTTTAATCAGCAACAAGTGATAGAGGCTTCAACATTAATTGTTATGTTGGGAGATTATCAGGCATTCGATAAAGAAAATATTATTAAGATACATGAAGAAGGCTTTCAAGCTGGTTATTTTGATGAATCACTAAGAGATTATCTAGCGAATGCTGCAATAAATTATTATGAAAATAAATCTAAGGAAGATCTAAAGCTAGAGTTAACTAGAGATGTAAGTCTTGCTTCAATGTCATTAATTTTGTTAGCAAATGAAGCTGGTTTTGAGACAATCACAATGTCAGGTTATGATTCTAGGAAATTAAAAGAAATCTTAAATATTTCTGAAAGGTATTTAGATGTTATGCTTATAGCTATTGGTAAAGGTATTAAAGCTGGTCATAAGACAGTAAGACATAATGTAAATAAAGTATTGTATAGAAACCAAATCATTTAGGTGCTTTCTTAGTATCTGATTATGTTAAATAGGTAGACAAAGAAATATGTATTGTTAATGTAAGCAAAAATGACCTGTTACTCATTTAAAGTGAGTACCGGTCATTTATTTATATGATTTAAATTTGTAAGTCTTCACCTTGTGTATCAAGGCTTAAATAACCCACACCAGTGAGTTCTTTATAAACTTAAAATTATTTACCTCTGACTTTGAACTGTCTATAGATTCATTAATTGGCTCTATCTAGTGCAGGATCATACTTTCTAATGCACTATGATAATTCCTCTCAAATGACCATGGTTTCATTTAGGATGGTATTATAATTTTTGGCTTATAATTTCACTATTTTATAAGGCAATTTGATTGACATACATAAAGAAAAAAGCATGTAACACACAACTGTGCTACATGCTTGATGACCCGTACGGGATTCGAACCCGTGTTACCGCCGTGAAAGGGCGGTGTCTTAACCACTTGACCAACGGGCCGTGGCTCCGAAGGCAGGACTCGAACCTGCGACAACCTGATTAACAGTCAGGTGCTACTACCAACTGAGCTACTTCGGAATAATGATGGGCCTAAATGGACTCGAACCATCGACCTCACGCTTATCAGGCGTGCGCTCTAACCAGCTGAGCTATAGGCCC
>Ga0213825_1000653_pt1 | contig 25199 bp, 22 predicted proteins | sample MC6MC0900MG_FD_179896 | JGI IMG/M metagenome (GOLD analysis project Ga0213825, IMG submission 179896) | Enriched soil aggregate microbial communities from Iowa State University, Ames, United States - MC6-MC0900-MG | ecosystem: Environmental > Terrestrial > Soil > Unclassified | place: USA: Iowa... | reverse complement strand
TGAAAAACGCTCCGGAAGCTGCTGCCGACACCACCATGGCTGCGCTGCTGCGCGAAGCAATGGCCAAACAGAACTAAGTTCTGTTGGATCGGTAAGAAAAAGGGCGACCCTCGGGTCGCCCTTTTTTTATGCCTGTTTGGCAGGGGCCCTTTAGGGCTGGCTTGCAGGCCTGGCGGTCCTCGCGCTAGACCATTCTTGTACAACTTCAATCTTGAATTTTTTTATTAAGTCAAGAACCGCCCTGTTCAAATCCCTCCCAGCGTGCTACAAACTGGTTAAGCAATGATCTAGCTGCTTGATAACGAAGGGAAAAATATGACGAAGTCGGAGCTGATCGAACGTATTGTCACCCATCAGGGGCTGCTCTCCTCGAAAGATGTGGAGTTGGCCATCAAGACCATGCTTGAGCAGATGTCGCAGTGCCTGGCGACGGGCGATCGCATCGAGATTCGCGGTTTTGGCAGCTTCTCGCTGCACTATCGCGCACCCCGCGTCGGTCGCAACCCCAAGACTGGCCAGTCGGTCAGCCTGGAAGGCAAGTTCGTGCCGCACTTCAAGCCGGGCAAGGAATTGCGTGACCGGGTCAACGAAGAAGATGAGGCCGAGGCCTGATTAAAAAGGAGCAGTCTGATGCGTAACCTCAAGCGCGCCCTGGCGGCGTTGTTCGTGCTGCTGTTGGCGGCTGTGGTGCTGTTCTTCGTGCTCGAGAACCAGCAGGCGGTCTCGCTGGTCCTGTTTGGTTGGTCTGCCCCTGAAGTACCGGTTGCGGTACTGGTACTGGCCGCGCTGGTCATCGGGTTGGCTATCGGCCCACTGCTCGGCGCCTACGGCGTGCAGCGCAGCAAGCGCAAGATTCGCGCGTCTGCCCGACAAGCGGCATTAAGCGGTAATTGAGGTAAATTCCTACCTCTATTGAGGAAAGCCTCACCTATGCCCGCATCGGCTGTCATGAAGTAATAGCACACTTCATTTTCGGCCCAGGCGAGTGTGCAGCAGCATGGATTTCCCCGTTCTTTCTCATCACGGCGCCACCCGAGGCGTAACTGGCTCTTGCCACCAGCTTCACCTTGATCCCGCTACCAGCCTGCTGGTCGATTGTGGCTTGGAGTAGGGTGATGATGCATCGCCTGGCGCGGATCCCGCGTCCATTGGTTTTGGTGCGAGCTTCGATGTGAGCAGTGTTCAGGCGCTGATCGTCACGCACGTGCATCTCGACCATGTCGGCCGCATCCCCGCGCTGCTGGCGGCGGGGTACCGAGGCCCCATCCTGTGCAGCGAACCCTCTGCCAAGCTGCTTCCGCTGGTGCTGGAGGATGCCTACAGGCTGAGCATCAGCCGTGAACCGAAGCACGTGCAGCGCTATCTCGCGATGCTCGATGAACTGATCGTCCCGCTGCCTTTCGAGCAATGGCATGCTCTCATCGACCGACCTGGTCTTGGCTGCCGCATTCGCTTGCAGCGCGCAGGGCACCTACTGGGTTCAGCCTATGTCGAGTGTGACGTGGCGCGCGGGGAGGTCAGCACCCGCTACGTGTTCTCCGGCGACCTAGGGCCCTCCACCAATCCCTTGCTGCGGCCAGTGCAGCCCCCAGAGCGCGCTGACGTGCTGGTGCTCGAAAGCACCTATGGTGATCGCCTGCACCCCAGTACCGACGACCGTCGAGAAAAACTGGAAGCACTCATCGATCGGGCATTGGCCGATAACGGCACGATCCTCATCCCCGCCTTCAGCCTGGGGCGTACCCAGGAATTGTTGTACGAACTCGAAGGAATCCTTCATCGCAAGGCCCTGCTGAGCGCGGGTCAAGCGCCGGGTGATAATCCTCTTGATTGGTCACAATTACCCATCATTCTTGATTCACCCTTGGCTCAACGCATCACCGGCGTTTACCGCGACCTGCATGAATACTGGAATGAAGAGGCCCGGGCGCGGTTGGCTGAAGGGCGTGACCCGCTGGGCTTCGGTCAGTTGATCAGTGTGGATACCCATGCCAGGCATCAGCAGGTGGTGAATTACCTCAAGAGCACCGGGCGCCCGGCGATTGTCATTGCAGGCAACGGCATGTGTTCGGGTGGGCGAATCGTCAATTACCTCAAGGCCATGCTTGGGGATCCGAGGCATGAGGTGCTGTTCGTCGGGTATCAGGCCAAGGGTACGCCGGGGGCGGTGATTCAGGCCAGTGAAGGTGCGGAAGGGTTTGTGCAGATTGATCTGGATGGAGAGGCTTATGAGATTCGGGCGAAGGTGATGACGTTGAGTGGGTATTCGGGGCATGCGGATCAGGCAGGATTGCTAGCCTTTGCGACTAACATGGAGCGCGAGCCATCTGAAATTTTGCTTGTGCACGGTGAGGTAAGGTCTAAAGAAATGCTGGCATCCACTTTGAGGCAAGCGTTTGCGCTGCGTAAAGCAAGCACCAGAATTTCCATACCACGCTGACCATTCAGCTGGAAGTGCGGAGGAGGCGCTAAGGTTGGGGAACAACTGACATCATCAGGGCTCTACCCATGCTTGTTTCTTTGAACTTGACCCCGCGTGCAGGGTAGGGTGGAATCGAGTTAGCATGCAGGCATGTTGACGCTACGCTGGCTGTAGGCGTGCATAGTAGCGCTTGTTGGCGCCGTGTGTGGCCCGTGCTATGGGTGAGCTCACTGTTTTGATGATGTTAGACGGACCCTAGGATAATTAGAATAGATGCGTAATGAACCTCAGCGCCCATATCGTGATGATGAAGTCGAGCTTGTTGAGTTGGTACAGGGCGTCTGGCGCCAGAAGCTGTGGGCAGGGATGGTGGCGGCACCCATCGTGGCCGCAGGGTTTGCGTATGCGTTGCTGGCCACGCCCGTGTATGAAGCGAAACTGTTCGTAGAGCCGCCCACCCAAAACGATATAGCGCAGTTGAATTTTGGGCGTGGTGGCGATTCTGGCTTAAGCGCTTTGACGGTCAAGGAGGTCTATGATACGCATCTCCAGGCTTTGCAGTCAGAGGGTGTGCGTAACAGGTTTTTCCGCGATGTATACCTGCCTAGCTTGAGCGAAGAGCAGCGCCGAGGATCACGTGACTCGTTGTACAGCGATTTTGGCAATGTGCTCACAGTGGCGGCTACAGGGAAGGGGTCCTCGACCCGATACGCAGTCACCGCATCCATTTCAGATCCTCAGCAAGCTGCGAAGTGGGTAGTGGCTTACAACGCGCTTGCAGCAGAGACAGCGAAGCGAGAAGTGCTGGATAGCAACCGCAGTGAGATGATGGTCAAGGCGGACAACCTGCAAACCCAGATCGAAGGCGCGAAGGCCAGTGCAAGGAAGGAGCGAGAAGATCGGATTACTCAGTTGAAGGAGGCCTTGATTGTCGCCAAGTCCATTGGCTTGGAGAAACCTCCAGTGATTTCGCAGTCGTTGTCGGCCGAGGTTTCTGCGGCAATGGGTGGGTCGCTCACCTATATGCGCGGGACTAAGGCGCTAGAAGCTGAAATCGCCAATCTTGCGGCGCGAACCACTGACGAGCCGTTCATCAACGGGCTGCGCCCAATGCAAGAAAGGGTAATGTTTTACCGTAATGTAAAGCTCGACCCATCCTTGATACAGGTGTTCGAGCAAGATGGTGCGGTTGAGCTACCAGACCGGCCGGTCAAGCCGAAAAAGTCGCTTATTGTTGTATTGAGTGTTGTTTTGGGGGTAGGCGCTGGTGCGCTTGCTGCCATGGCCAGGGACCTCTGGGTCAGGCGTCGGCAGGCATAGCGGCCCGCTGGTTCGTGGCCAGTTAACGCATTAGTTAATTTTATTGTTATCAAAATAGCGTTCACTGGAGGTAGGGCATGCTTGCAGTCAGCAGGCAAGGGGCACAGCTTTGGTGGCTCTGGAAGCGGCTAGGGTGTAGTGTGAGTAGCCCGCCGATCTCGAGTTTGGCAAACTAGGCGTGCTGCTATTGCCGATTATTTGGTGGGTCTTGGGGCGTTAGGCCGCGAGCCAAACTGTTTCAGCTGGAATTCATCCACGACTGGGTGAACGGGCATCTTTAACACCCCGTCTCCTGCCACCTGTGCAGGCGGGTAATATAGAAGGGTGAGTCACGCGATATGACGGATATCAAGAAGCAGGCGGTTGAAAAGTTCAAGAGCAAATCAGCGTTGGTCGGCATTGTCGGCCTCGGGTATGTTGGCTTGCCCCTGATGCTGCGTTATAACGCGATTGGCTTTAATGTGCTGGGTATAGACATCGACGAAGTTAAAGTTGATCGCCTCAATGCTGGACAAAGCTACATCGAACATATTCCCAGTGCCAGTATCGCTCAAGCCCGCCAGCACGGTTTCGAAGCCACCACTGATTTCACTCGCGTCGCTCAATGCGATGCCTTGATTCTCTGCGTCCCGACGCCACTGAACAAGTACCGTGAGCCGGACATGAGCTTTGTCATTAATACTACTGATGCGATAAAGCCCTATCTGCGGGCCGGCCAAGTGGTATCGCTGGAAAGCACAACCTACCCAGGCACCACCGAGGAAGAGTTGCTGCCGCGTGTTGAGGAAAATGGCTTGAAAGTAGGGGAGAATATCTTTCTCGTCTATTCGCCAGAACGCGAAGACCCGGGTAACATAAACTTCGAAACACGGACCATTCCAAAGGTGATTGGCGGTCATACGCCAAGTTGCCTCGAAGTGGGTGTCGCCCTGTACGACCAAGCGATTGATAAAGTTGTTCAGGTCAGCTCGACCAAGGCGGCCGAGATGACCAAACTGCTGGAGAATATTCACCGCGCAGTGAACATCGGTTTGGTCAACGAAATGAAAATTGTTGCGGACCGCATGGGGATCGATATCTTCGAAGTGGTGGACGCGGCGGCGACCAAGCCTTTTGGTTTCACTGCCTACTACCCTGGTCCGGGGCTTGGCGGCCACTGCATACCAATCGACCCCTTCTATCTGACCTGGAAAGCGCGGGAGTACGGTGTGAACACCCGATTCATCGAGCTTTCGGGCGAGGTGAACCAGGCGATGCCGGAATATGTGCTCAGCAAACTGATGGATGGGCTGAACGACGCAGGCAAAGCGCTCAAAGGTAGCCGCATTCTGGTGCTGGGCATTGCGTACAAGAAAAACGTTGATGACATGCGCGAGTCACCTTCGGTTGAGATCATGGAGTTGATTCAGGCCAAGGGTGGTGTCGTTGCCTACAGCGATCCGCATGTTCCTGTGTTTCCGAAGATGCGCGAGCATCATTTCGAGCTCAGCAGCGAACCGTTGACGGCGGAAAATCTGGCTTCCTTTGATGCCGTGATCCTGGCCACCGACCATGACAAATTCGATTATGCGTTGATTGAAGCCAAGGCCAGGCTGATCGTTGACAGTCGGGGCAAATACCGCGCCCGTGCAGCTCATATCATCAAAGCTTGAACCGCTAATAGCTGACCCTCCGTCCGGGCCCACGGCGCCGGACGGATTCAACAGTTTCCGAAGGAAGATTCATGAAGAACTTTGCTCTGATCGGTGCCGCCGGCTACATTGCCCCTCGACACATGCGTGCCATCAAGGACACCGGCAACCGCTTGGTTTCCGCCTACGACATCAATGACTCGGTCGGCATCATCGACAGTATCTCGCCGCAGAGTGAGTTTTTCACCGAGTTCGAGTTCTTCCTTGAACATGCGCACACGCTGAAGCGCGATCCGGGAACGGCGCTGGATTATGTCTCCATCTGTTCGCCAAACTATCTGCACTATCCACATATTGCAGCAGGGCTGCGTCTGGGGTGCGATGTCATCTGCGAGAAACCGCTGGTTCCGACGCCGGACATGCTCGATCAGCTTTCGCTGATCGAACAAGAAACGGGCAAGCGGCTCTACAACATCCTGCAATTGCGTCACCATCAGGCAATCCTCAACCTGAAAGACAAAGTTGCAGCAGAAAACCGTGCGCACAAGTATGAGGTCGATCTCACGTACATCACGTCGCGTGGCAAGTGGTACCTGCAGAGCTGGAAGGGCGATCCTCGTAAATCCTTCGGTGTTGCTACCAACATCGGTGTGCACTTTTACGACATGCTGCACTTCATCTTCGGTAAGCTCCAGCGCAATGTGGTGCACTACTCATCCGAGCATAAAGCCGCGGGTTACCTTGAGTACGAGAAAGCGCGTGTACGCTGGTTCCTTTCGGTCGATGCCAATGACTTGCCCGACGCCGTCAAGGGCAAGAAGCCGACCTATCGCTCGATTACTGTCGATGGCGAGGAAATGGAGTTTTCCGAAGGCTTTACCGATCTGCATACCACCAGCTACGAAGAAATTCTCGCCGGGCGAGGTTACGGCATCGAAGACGCCCGTCATTGCGTCGAAACCGTGAACGTCATCCGTAGCGCCGCAATTGTCCAGGCCAAGGACAATGAGGCGCATCCGTTTGTTCTTGGGTTGGCTCGCTGACAGAGCGTGGTATCGGGTGGTCAACAGGCCACCCTTCCTTTAGTGGTGTACTCGCAACAGGGTCTTGGCAGCTTGTCTAATAATAAAGAAACATTGCCGCATAGCTTGACCTCGTTACGCCCGCGTAAGGATATGCGGCTGGACGTTCAGGGCTTGCGTGCAGTTGCCGTCCTGGCAGTCCTTGCCTATCACGCAGACAGCGCATGGCTGAAGGCCGGCTTTGTCGGTGTTGATGTTTTCTTTGTTATTTCTGGGTTTATCATCACGGCCCTTCTCACGGCGCCTGGATATAAAATCAATCTTCGGTCGTTTTATGCAAGCCGTATAAAACGTATCGTTCCTGCGTATGCCGTCATGCTGGCGGTGGTATGTGCCGCCTCGTCCGTCTTGTTGCTGACCGGTGATTTCGAATTCTTTCGTCAGAGCCTGAAATCGGCCGCGCTGTTTCTAAGTAACCAGTACTTTTCGGACTTCGGTAGCTATTTTGCTCCTCGCGTTGAAGAATTGCCGCTTCTGCACACGTGGTCGCTGGCAATCGAGATGCAGTTTTATCTCTTTTATCCATTAGTGCTGCTGCTGTTACCTCGATCCTGGTGGTTGCCCAGCCTTTCGCTGATTGCGGCTGGCCTGTTCCTTTGGGCGGGCATGAGCGGGTTGGGCGGTGACCTGGGCAGCCAGTACTTTTCCTTGCTCGCCCGTGTCCCCGAGTTCATGGTTGGAGCCGTATTGGCGCTCGTTCTGCGCGACCGAGAAATACCTGCATCACGTTCGGCGCTTACGGGGCTGCTCGGCGCGCTGGTGCTGGGTGCCAGTTTTCTATTTATCGATAAAGCCAACTTTCCCGGGTTTCTACCCATAGTACCTTGCCTGGGGGCTGCGCTGGTTATCGCCGCCCGGCGAGGGCCGGTCAGCAGCCTGTTGGCTTCGCGCCCCATGGTGTGGGTGGGCGGCGTCTCATATTCCCTCTATCTTTGGCACTGGCCGGTCCTGGCGTTTATCCGCTACTACACAGGGCAGTACGCGTTAGGTGTAGGTTGGATGTTGACCGCATTGGGTGCATCGTTCTTCTTGGCTTGGCTGTCTTATCGGTTTATCGAGTTGCCTGTGCGCAAATCGTCAGATGTTTGGCGTTTGGCACCGCGCTGGGGGCTTGCAGCAGGTGGGCTCGCAGCGATTGCCGTGCTCGGGATCAAGCTGAACTCGCTATGGGTCGCCCCGCAGCCCTTGGAGCAGACGCGTTATGCGGATCCTGAACTGATCTGTCATGGCCAACAGGTGGGTGAGTGCAAGCGCGGCCTCGCCCGCGCGGCGCCAACTGTCCTTGTTATCGGTGACAGTCATGCGGCTCAGCTCAACTACTTCCTAGACCAGGCTGGCACTGAGCAAGGTGTTGCGTATCGCGTTCTTACTGCGAGCAGTTGTGTCCCTATACGGGGGTTCGACGTTGAGCGTCTTCCGGAATATGCTCGGCAGCCTTGTCGAGCTCAGATTGATGCGGTGGAGCATAGCTTGATGACAATGGACAAAGTGATCATCGCAGGCATGTGGCAGTACCAGATGCCAAGCCCAGCCTTTGTTAAAGCCTTCCAGGCATTTCTTGATGACGCCACCGTTGCTCATAAGCAGGTTGTGATTCTGGGACAGGTGCCGATGTTCCGCACAGATGTACAGAGGGTGCGTCGCTTTCGGGAGCTTGGTTTATCTTCAAGCTTGGTGCTCAATGACGAGTGGAAAGCTGCCAATAGACAGGTCGAAAGGGTCTCATCGGGCAGGGCCGGCGTGTACTATGTGGATTTCTCAACCTCAAGTTTTTTTGTTGATGCGCCCTATGAGCATGGTGCGCTTATCTACCAAGATAACCACCATTTGAATGAGGTAGGGTCGCGTCGCTATGGGCATTTTGCAGGTGGTCAGCTACAGCAGCTGTTCGACCAAACTCAATCCAGTGTGAGTCTTAAGCAATGAGTCATTATCAGCATCCTAGTGCAATTGTCGATGAAGGCGCGCAGATTGGCGAGGATTCGCGCGTGTGGCATTTCGTTCATGTATGTGGAGGCGCACGGATTGGCGCGGGCGTATCGCTCGGGCAGAACGTTTTCGTGGGTAATAAGGTTGTTATCGGTAATCGATGCAAGATCCAGAATAACGTGTCGGTGTATGACAATGTCACACTGGAGGAGGGCGTTTTTTGTGGGCCAAGCATGGTGTTTACCAATGTTTACAATCCCCGTTCCCTCATAGAGCGTAAAGATCAGTATCGTGACACACTGGTGAAGAAGGGCGCAACATTGGGTGCCAATTGCACCATTGTCTGTGGAGTTACAATTGGTGAGTTTGCTTTTATTGGTGCCGGCGCAGTGATAAACCGAGACGTGCCTGACTACGCGTTGATGGTGGGGGTGCCTGCGCGGCAGATAGGGTGGATGAGCGAGTTTGGTGAGCAGCTCGAGCTGCCGGTGAATGGCGAGGGTGTTGCATCTTGCGAGCACAGCGGCGCCATCTATACGCTTTCAGGAAATCTTCTGCGCAAAAAGGAAGCCGTGTAATGATCGAGTTCATTGACCTGAAAAAGCAACAGGCGCGAATTAAGGATAAACTGGATGCGGCAATCCAGCGTGTCCTGAGCCATGGCCAATATATTCTTGGGCCGGAAGTCGCAGAGCTCGAGACGAAGCTCGCATCATTTGTCGGAGCGAAACACTGTATTACCTGTGCGAATGGCACAGATGCATTGCAGATAGCGCTCATGAGTCTGGGTGTTGGCCCAGGTGATGAAGTGATTACTCCCGGTTTTACATACATAGCGACAGCTGAAACAGTAGCCTTGCTGGGCGCGAAGCCTATTTACATTGACGTAGATCCACAGACCTGCAACATGGATCCAGGATTGCTTGAGACCGCAATAACTTCGCGAACGAAGGCGATCATTCCTGTTTCATTATATGGGCAGTGCGCTGACTACGACAAAATAAATGAAATTGCGACCCGGTATGGGGTGACTGTGATCGAGGACGCGGCACAGAGCTTTGGAGCTTTGTATAAGGGGCGGCGCTCTTGTAATTTAACAAGGATTGCATGCACCAGTTTCTTTCCGAGTAAGCCATTGGGTTGCTATGGGGATGGTGGCGCAATTTTCACCAATGATGATGCCTTGGCGGTCGTTCTCCGACAAATTTCGCGGCACGGTCAGGAGAAACGTTATCATCACATACGTGTGGGTGTTAACAGTCGGCTAGATACAATGCAAGCTGCAATTCTACTGCCGAAGCTAGAAATCTTTCAGGAGGAGTTGGGCCTGCGTCAGTGCGTTGCCAAAATGTATAATGAGCAACTCGCTGGAATTGAAGGTATTCGTTTGCCATCGGTCAATGCCCGCAATGTGAGCGCGTATGCTCAGTATACTATTGTTGTAGCCGATAGAGTACGTTTGCAAGAAGGTTTGCGCGAGTCGGGGATCCCCTCGGCGATTCACTACCCTATACCGCTGAATAAGCAGCCTGCTGTTGCAGATGACAGCGCTTTATTGCCCGTTGGTGACTACTTGGCTGAGCATGTCATTAGTTTGCCGATGCATCCGTACCTGTCTGAGGCGGAAGTGGGTGAGATAGTTTCGGCAATTAAGCGTTCTGTTGAATGAAACGTTTGTTGAAAATCGATCACCTGTCCAAAGCGACCGGTATATTGATGGGGGGTACAGCGCTCGGACAGGCTATCCTGCTTCTGGCGCTACCTTTCCTGACACGTATTTTTACACCTGAGCACTTTAACGTTCTAGCAGTGTATGTTGCGATTGTCGGGGTTTTCGCAGGTGCTGCTTGTCTTCGTTTGGATGTCGCTATATCAATTCCAGAAGCGGTCGGAGAGGCAAGGTGCTTGTTAACTTTGGCCGTGATGTGCGCCGCTGTCGTGTCCGCCATAGTTGCGATGGGTGTATGGTTCGTCGGAAAGTTTCTATTAATAGATTTTGGGATTGATCTTGATACGTTCTCGCTCCTGGTAGGGGTAGGGTTGTTTTCTATTGGTACATTGAATGCTTTTCAGGTGTGGTATGTGCGTGAAAAGAAATTCATGAGCCTGTCACTTGTTAAGTTAGGCCAGGCGATAGGTTCGGTGTTAGTGCAAGTCGCCTTTGGATTGCTGGGAGGTAAGGCGTATGGCCTTCTTCTGGGCTACATCGCCAATAGTGCTTTGGGTGCTTTGGCTTTTTCGCTGCACATACTATGGAAGGCGGGTGGGCCGGCGCGTATCGCATTCGGAAAGCTGAAACAGGTATTATCTGATTACAGCCGTTTTCCTAGATATTCGACGTTTGAGTCGTTAGCTAACGAAGGAGCGTCGCAGATACCTGTATTGTTGATAGCCTTTTGGGTCGGCGGGGCGGAGGCAGGTTTCTTAATGCTAGCAGCCAGGGTTTTGCAGGCCCCAATTGCGCTGCTGGGTAATGCCGTCTCTCAGGTATTTCTTTCCGAGGCACCGGAAAAAGAAAGGCAAGGCGTGTTGGGGGATTTCGCGCTCGAAATGATGGTGCGCTTGGCAAAGGTCGGCGTTGGCCCGCTGATCGTCGCTGGGCTTTTGGCACCAGCGCTTTTTCCAATCGTTTTTGGGGAGCAGTGGCAGCGCTCAGGCGAGTTGATCAGCTGGATGACGCCGTGGTTCATCGTGCAATTTATCGTTTCCCCTGTATCCCTGAGCTTGCATGTAAAGGGGCGGCAAAAAATAGCATTACTCTTGCAAGTTTTCACGCTTCTGTTCCGAGTGGCGGCCGTGGGCATCTGCGTATTTGCATTTTCGAATGTTGTAGTTGAGGTTTACGCCCTTAGCGGCTTGGTTGTGTATACGGTGTACCTGCATTGCGTGCTTACAGTTCTAGGCATTAAATGGGTTGATTTGGGGGGCGCCCTGAGAAAGGCAATGTTGCCGATCCTCGGGTTTACGGGTGTTGGGCTGTCCCTTCTGCTGATGATCAGTCTGGTTCACGCAAAAGGAGTTGTGTAATGCAGAATGTAGCGCGATACGGAGTGTCTTGGCTGGCGGGTCTAAGTATTCTGGCAGTTGCGCCGCTATATTTTCTCTATCAAACGCTTGTTCAGGCCGGTTTTTTTGAACCGGTCTTGAAAGGTTTTTTTACTGTCGGGATGGTAGTGACATTGCCGCTGTTGTTGTTGAGCGCATTTGCGAGATTCAAGATTGGAGAGTTCTTGGGTAGGGCGAGTTTTCTTCTTTTTCTAGTATTTATGCTAATGTTTTTTTTGTTGGTGCTTTATTCTTCTTTGTCGGGAGTTGATCCTGATATTTCGTACTATATTCAGCTCAGTTTTGTGCGTTTCATTTATCTGTTCCTGCTGGCTTTAGCCTTGGTTCGGATGGGGGCGCAGTTTTCGCGGTTTTTGTATTTTTTCATCGTTGGTTATTCAATTTTTGTACTGCTTTCATCTTCCGGTGGGTTCGTACGCCCACCGGCGTGGTATGGCGCTTATCTGTTTGAGTTTGACTATCAGCAAGTCGCTTTTTGCTACTTGGTTTTCTCGATGGTTCTTCTGCCATCGCTTAGTGCCTTCAAGCGCTATTCTTACTATATGCTTGTAATTCCAGCACTCTATTTAATAGGTGCGCGATCAGAGTTTTTTGCGTTTTTCTTCCTGGTTGCCATTGTTGAGGGGGTTAGGAATTGGCGTTTGTTCGTCATGGCTGCTTTGTTGGCAGTGGCAGCGGGGTGTGTCGCTTTTGTGATGATAGATGTAGCAGTGCTGAAAAACATTCGTATGTTGTCGATTTTTTTTGATGGCGCAGATCTTTCTGTGGATGCACGTACGGCGTATGCAGCCAACGGTTATGAACTTATTGTCAAGAACCCTGTTTGGGGTGGCTTTGCATCACATCCGCCGGGAGCGTATATTCACAACCTTCTAGCTGTTTGGGTGGATTTGGGCGTTTTGGGGCTGGTTGTTTACTTGGCCATGCTTGTGGTTCCCTTGTGCAGTCTTGTGTTGCTGGGGCGGCAGGCTTATTGGCGGCCAGATTGGTTGCGCGCATTTTGCTTTGTCAGTGTTACGTTGTTTCTGCTGGTGTTCGCCAAAACCTACACGTATGGCTTGGTGCCTATGGTGGTTGCGGTTTACTGTATATACCGAAGTGGCTCGACAAGTGAGGCGCTTAAGTCAAGGTTGGATTGGTAGCTATGACGCTCAAGATTTTGTACATCGATGGTGATGGCCCTATGGGGGGGGCTTCTCGCAGCTTATACGAGGCGGTTTCTCGCTTGGTGGGGTTGGGGGTCTCTCCGTACTTTCTTATATCGTCGGGAACTGCCAGCGAATTTTATAAAAAAGTTTCCAGTAATCTTGTTGAAACAAGGGGGATGGCCAAGTTTGATAACACCCGGTATGGATATTATCGAGGGGTCAGATGGTTGATTGTTTTGCGTGAGATTTATTACATTCCCTTCATGCTGGCTGCTTTGTTGCGTGCCAAGCGAGAGTGGAAGCATGTAGATATTATTCATGTGAACGAATTCGTGTACATTCTGCCGGCGCTGCTGGCTAAATGGTTGTTCCGTGCGCCTCTTGTAGTTCATGTTCGTGCGTTGGCAAGAAACCAGAAGCACTCAAAGCGCGTGCGTCTTCTGAATTGGGTGTTTGGTAAGTATGTGGATAAAGTAGTCGCGATCGATGGTAATGTAAGAAATACTCTGCATCCGGCCCTGCCTGTCGAGATTATCAATAATTCTTTTAGTACGGTTAATTCGGCGAATCCAGCCAGGGAGTTTGTCGATCGATTTGCGGCTTTGGATGAAGAAAGCCTCAAAGTCGGCTTTGTGGGGAATCTGCATCTTTCGAAAGGCGTGGTGGAGATTGTTGAAGCTGCGAAGCTGCTCCGGGAGAGCAGCAGGAAAATAGATTTCGTGTTGGTGGGTGGTATAACGATTGAGGATAAAGGCCTCAAAGCGTGGGTGTTGTCAAGGCTGGGCTTTGCTCAAAATTTTGGCAGCGAAATCAAGCGCATGATCATCGACAACGGGCTGGAAGATTCGCTCCACTTGATGGGGCCGACGTTGGACATCAAATATGTTTACGACCGTCTTGATGTACTTCTGTTTCCGTCGCACTTCGACGCGCCTGGACGCCCGGTTTTTGAGGCAGGGTTCTCTAGTGTTCCCAGTGTCGTGGCCGCTGAAAACCCGACCCCTGACACCTTCATACCAAATGAAACTGGGTTGGCGATCCCCGCGAGGAACCCGCAGGCGCTGGCTGATGCTATAGCTTTTCTATACGATAATCCGGAAGAGCGTGTTCGCATGGGGAGAAATGCGAACGAACTGGCACGCCAGAATTTCATGCCTGACACAAATGCTAAAAAGCTATTGACTATTTATAAATCGATTTTGGCTAAACGCCAGGGTTGATGTGAATCTGGAGATCCTGCTTGATGAGCAAGATGGAAGTTTACAAGATCTGTACCCGTTGCATCATGGATACCAGTGATCCGAATATTTCCTTCGACGGTCAAGGCGTTTGTGAGTATTGCAAAAACTTTGAAAATAATATTCAGCCCAATTGGGACACCGGTGCGGCGGGTGAAGCTGAACTGGCCAAGATTGCTGAAAAAATCAAGAAAGACGGCAAGGGTAGGGACTATGACTGCATCATCGGTCTGAGTGGCGGCCTGGACAGCTCCTACCTCGCTTACGTCGCAAAGGAAAAGATGGGCCTGCGCCCGCTGCTTTTCCACGTTGACGCCGGCTGGAACACTGACCAGGCCGTTGGCAACATCGAAAAACTTGTTGATGGCCTGGGCCTTGAGCTGTTCACCGACGTCATCAATTGGGAAGAGATGAAAAGCCTGCAGGTGGCCTTCCTCAAGGCGCAGGTTCCCGACCAGGACATTCCTCAGGACACCGCGTTCTTTTCAGGCCTGTACAAGTTTGCCAAGGCCAACAAAATCAAGTACGTGCTCACCGGCGGCAACTACTCCACCGAATGCTGCCGCGAACCTGAGGAGTGGGGAGCCTACCCAGGCATTGATACCACGCTGATCAACGACATCCATGGCAAGTTCGGTTCGCGTAAGCTCAAGACGTTCCCTCTGGTAGACGTATTGTCCTACAAGATCTACTACCGTTATGTACTGGGCATGCAGGTCGTACGCCCCCTGAACCATGTCCCGTACGTGAAGCGGGATGCTGAAGATACGCTTGAGCGCCTGTTTGGTTGGAAGCGCTTCCAGCACAAGCACCATGAGTCGCGCTTTACCCGTTTTTACGAAGATTACTGGATGCCGCGCAAATTCGGGTACGAAAAGCGCCGCGCGCATTTTTCCAGCTTGATCATGACCGGTCAGCTGACTCGGGAAGCCGCACTCGAACGCATCGCCAAGCCCGAGCTTGACGAAAACTTCCTCAAATCCGAATTCGAGTACGTGGCACACAAGCTGGACTTGACTGTCCCAGAGCTTCAGGGCATTTTCGAGGGTCAGAACAAGACCTTCCATGACTACAAAAACAAGCGTTTCTTGATCGGCATAGGAGCTCGTGTGCTCAGTGCAATCGGATTGGAAAGAAGGCTGTTCAGATGATCACCATCATTGACTACGGTCTGGGTAACATCCAGGCCTTCGTTAACGTCTACCGACGTTTGCACATCCCTGTTGCGGTTGCTCAGACCGCAGCACAGCTGGATGGCGCGACCAAATTGATCCTGCCCGGGGTTGGGGCCTTCGACCATGCGATCGAACGGCTGGATGCTTCGGGCATGCGCTCGACCCTGGAAACTCTGGTGCAAGAGCACAAGGTGCCTGTACTGGGGATCTGCGTGGGGATGCAAATTCTCGCTAACAGCAGTGAAGAAGGTAGCCTCCCTGGTCTAGGGTGGGTGCCCGGCTGTGTGCGCTCGTTCAAGTCGGTCCCTGACCTTACTGACCTGCCGCTGCCCCACATGGGCTGGAACGATGTGGCATCGCTCGGTGACAACGCGCTGTTCAAAGGCTTTGAAGAGGAGGCGCGGTTCTACTTCCTGCATTCGTTCTTCTTCGATTGCGAGCACGCGCAGCACCGCGCTGCGATGTCCTCCTATGGCCTGGAGTTCAGCTGCGCCGTGCAGGCAGGGAACGTGTATGGCGTGCAGTTCCACCCCGAGAAAAGCCATCACTTTGGCGTCGGCCTGTTGAAAAACTTCGCGGAACTGTGAGCGGAAACTGACAAATGCTAAGACCCAGGATCATTCCATGCCTGCTCATCCAAGACGGTGGGCTGGTGAAGACGGTCAAATTCAAGGATCCGAAGTACGTCGGAGATCCCATCAATGCGGTGAAGATCTTCAACGAAAAGGAAGCCGATGAGCTGATCGTGATCGACATTGACGCGACAGCGCATGGCGTCGAGCCCAATTACACGCAAATCGCCAAACTCGCTGCCGAGTGCCGTATGCCCTTGTGTTATGGCGGTGGTATCCGTACGGCGCTGCAGGCCAAGAAGATCATTCAGCTAGGCGTCGAAAAGGTCGCCATCAGCTCGGCGGCCCTCGAAAACCCTCAGCTGGTTACCCAGATTGCCGAGGAAATTGGCAGCCAGAGCGTGGTGGTGGTGCTGGATCACAAATCGCGGCTGTTAAGCAAACACCAAGAGGTCTGGACGCATAACGGCACGCGAAACACCAAACGCAGTGTGTTGGAAGTGGCGCAGGAACTGGAGAAGCTCGGTGCTGGGGAGATTGTCCTCAATTCGATCGAGAACGATGGAAAGATGAAGGGGTATGACCTGGACCTGGCAGCTAAATTGCGGGCAGCGGTGCATATCCCTATCACCATCCTGGGCGGTGGTGGTTCGCTCGAGGATATGGCAAGCGTGGTCAAGACGTGCGGCGTGGTCGGTGTGGCGGCAGGTAGCTTCTTTGTATTCAAGGGCGCCTATCGCGCGGTGCTGATCAGCTACCCAAGTGCTCAGCAGAAAGACGACATCATTTATTCCGCTCTCCGAGCCCGATAACTATTCACGCGCGTTGCAAGGGTCAGATCATATGTTCAAGGGTAAAACACTTCTCATCACCGGCGGTACCGGCTCTTTCGGCAATGCGGTCCTCAAGCGGTTTCTCGACAGTGACATCGCTGAAGTGCGTATCTTCAGCCGCGACGAGAAGAAGCAGGACGATATGCGCAAGCGCTATGACAGCGCCAAGCTGAAGTTCTACATTGGCGACGTGCGGGACTATCAGAGTGTCCTGAACGCCACCCGGGGTGTCGACTACATCTTCCATGCGGCCGCGCTGAAGCAAGTCCCCTCCTGCGAATTCCACCCGATGGAGGCCGTTAAGACTAACGTCATCGGTACCGAGAACGTCCTTGAAGCTGCCATTCAGAATGAAGTGCGGCGGGTGGTTTGCCTCAGCACTGACAAAGCGGTGTATCCGATCAACGCCATGGGTATCTCCAAGGCCATGATGGAAAAGGTCATGGTCGCCAAGTCGCGCAATGTCGACGAGGCCAAGACTGTCATCTGCGGCACCCGTTACGGCAATGTCATGGCATCACGCGGATCGGTGATCCCGCTGTTCATCGACCAGATTCGCGCAGGCAAGGCCCTGTCCATCACCGATCCGAACATGACTCGCTTCATGATGACCCTAGCGGATGCCGTGGACCTTGTGCTTTACGCGTTCGAGCACGGCAATAACGGTGATCTGTTCGTGCAGAAAGCGCCAGCTGCCACGGTTGAAACGTTGGCTTCAGCACTGACTGCGTTGTTGGGGCAACCTGAGCATCCGATCCAGGTGATTGGTACTCGTCACGGCGAGAAGCTCTACGAGGCATTGCTCAGCCGTGAGGAAATGGCCTGTGCCGAAGACATGGGTGACTACTTCCGTGTGCCGCCAGACCTGCGTGACCTGAACTACAGCAAGTATGTCGAGCAGGGTGAAGAGAAGATCTCCCACACGGAGGACTACAACTCGCACAACACCCAGCGTCTGGATGTAGCCGGGATGCAAGCATTGTTGCTCAAGCTCGATTTCATCAAAGCCATCCAGCGTGGCGAGCATGCCACGCCGGAGGAATGACAGATGAAGGTACTGGTAACCGGAAGCAATGGCTTCATTGGGCGTAACCTGCTTGTCCATCTGGCAGAGCGCAAAGACGTCGAGATCAGCCTTTTCGTGCGAGGTGAGGATGTGCAGGCACTGCAGGGCAAGGTCGCCCAGGCAGACTGCATCTTCCACTTGGCAGGGGTCAATCGCCCCGAGGACCCCGCTGAGTTCGGCAGTGGTAATAGTGAACTCACTCAACAGGTGTGCGATGCGGTCAAGGCGTCAGGGCGGAAGATCCCGGTGCTGTATACCTCGTCGATCCAGGCTGAGCGAGATAACCCTTACGGCCTCAGCAAGCTCGCAGCCGAGCAGGCACTGATCGCGCTTGGCGAGGAAAGCGGCAACCCGATTTACATTTTCCGCTTGCCCAATGTTTTCGGTAAATGGGCTCGGCCGAACTATAACTCGGCCGTCGCCACCTTCTGCCATAACATCGCTCACGACCTGCCCATCCAGATCCATGACGAATCTGCTGCGCTCAACCTGGTCTATGTGGATGACGTGGTCAGCAAGTTCATGGCCATTATGGACGGCGAGGCTGTCGCCAGTGGTCAGGTGGACGTCGAGCCGGTTTACAGCACCACGGTGGGTGCCTTGGCCGAGCAACTGCGCAGCTTCCGCGCTAGCCGCGCCACCTTGATTACCGAAAACGTCGGCGTTGGCTTGACCCGTGCATTGTACTCCACCTACCTGAGCTACCTGCCGCCCGCATCGTTTACCTATGAGGTGCCCAAGTACGGTGACCCGCGTGGTGTTTTTGTTGAAATGCTGAAAACCCCCGAAGCCGGGCAGTTTTCGTATTTCACAGCGCACCCGGGGATCACGCGGGGCGGGCATTATCATCACTCCAAGACCGAGAAGTTTCTGGTTATCAAAGGCACGGCCAATTTCCGCTTCCGTCATGTAGTGTCAGGCGAGTTTTATGAACTGCAGACCAGCGGTGAGGCGCCAACCATTGTTGAGACAGTGCCTGGTTGGACCCATGACATCACCAACATTGGTGATGACGAAATGATCGTCATGCTCTGGGCCAATGAGATCTTCGACCGCGAACACCCGGATACTTATGCGCTGCCGGTTTGCCCATGACCCGGTTGGCTCAGGACTGAGAATGCTATGAAAAAACTTAAAATCGTCACCGTTGTAGGCACCCGTCCCGAAATCATTCGTTTGTCCAGGGTCCTGAGCGCGCTAGACGAACATTGCGAGCACGTACTGGTGCATACCGGCCAGAACTATGACTACGAGCTGAACGAGATCTTTTTCCAGGATCTGGGTATTCGCAAGCCCGATCACTTCCTGAATGCCGCGGGCGCTTCTGGTGCAGAAACCATTGGCAATGTGATCATTGCGGTGGACCGTGTGCTCGCTGAAGTGAACCCTGAAGCGCTGTTGGTGCTGGGCGATACCAACAGCTGCATGGCTGTGATTTCGGCCAAGCGACGCAAGATTCCGACGTTCCACATGGAAGCCGGCAACCGTTGCTTCGACATGCGCGTGCCCGAAGAAATCAACCGCCGCATCGTTGACCATACCGCTGACATCAATCTCACTTACAGCACCATCGCCCGGGACTACCTGCTTCGCGAAGGCTTGCCAGCAGATCGCGTGATCAAGACCGGCAGCCCAATGTTTGAAGTCCTCAATCATTACCGTGACGGTATCGAGGCGTCCGATGTGCTGGAGCGGCTTGGACTCGAGGCTGGCAAGTTCTTTGTCGTCAGTGCCCACCGTGAAGAAAACATCGATTCCGACAAGAACTTCATGAAGTTGGTCGACACGCTCAATACGGTAGCCGAGCAATTCGATCTACCGGTCATCGTCTCGACGCATCCCCGTACCCAGAAACGGGTCGATGCCATGGGGGTCACCTTCCACGCTAATGTACGCCTGCTCAAACCGCTGGGCTTCAAGGACTACAACAAGCTGCAGTTGACCTCTAAGGCTGTGCTTTCCGACAGCGGCACGATCAACGAAGAAGCGTCGATTCTTAACTTCCCTGCGTTGAATATCCGCGAAGCGCATGAACGCCCCGAAGGGATGGAAGAAGCCGCAGCGATGATGGTCGGTCTCGATTGCGAGCGTGTTTTGCAGGGGCTTAATATCCTTGAGAGCCAACTGCGGGGCGATCAGCGTAGCCTGCGACTGGTCGCCGACTACAGCATGCCGAACGTGTCGGACAAGGTGGTGCGTATCGTCCACAGTTATACGGATTATGTGAACCGTACGGTCTGGAAGCGGTACTGATTCTGTGGAAGGGATATCGCAAAAAAAACTGAAGGTTCTAGTCGTTACCCAGTACTTCTGGCCGGAGAACATGCGGGTCAATGACCTGGTGCGCGACTTCGTCGAAAAGGGGCACGAAGTCACGGTACTCACCGGGTGGCCAAACTACCCCGAAGGGACGGTTTTTCAAGACTTCAAAGATAACCCTGGGCGCTTCGCCAACTATGAAGGGGCTGAGGTCGTAAGGGTGCCGTTGGTGCCACGCGGCAAGCGCGCCATCCAATTGGTCCTCAATTACCTCTCATTTCTGGTTTCTGCCTCTGTGCTGGGTGCCTTCAAGCTGAGGCGCCGGCGTTTTGATGCGGTGTTTGTTTACGCGGTGTCGCCTATTCTTTCCGCGATACCCGCGGTTGTGATAGGGCGCCTAAAACGTGCCCCGGTTTTTGTCTGGGTGCTCGATTTGTGGCCAGAAACGTTGCGCGCTGTGAACGTCATCCATAACCCGAAGTTGTTGGGGCTGGTTGGAAAGGTAGTCTCGTGGATCTACAACCGCACTGACTATCTGCTGCTGCAATCACATGGTTTTTTCGACAACGTACGCCACTATTGCACCAAGCCTATCGAGGCCGAGCGCCTGGTGTATTTCCCCAGTTGGGCCGAGGATGATTTCTCGGCTAAAACCGTGGAACCTTCAGCGCTAATAGAGCCTGATGAGTCGGTGTTCACCGTGGTGTTTGCCGGTAACGTTGGCGAGGCGCAGGACTTCCCCGCGATTCTCGATGCTGCAGAGGCGCTGCGTGGAAAAGTTGCCGTGCGGTGGGTCATCGTCGGTGATGGCCGCATGAGCGGCTGGCTTGAAGAACAGGTGCGCGGCCGATCCCTTGATAACGTGCTGCTGCTTGGCAGGCATCCACTGGAAGCGATGCCGCCACTGTTCGCCCAGGCCGATGCATTGTTGGTGTCCCTGCGGACCAATGATGTTTTCGAGAAGACCATTCCTGGAAAAGTTCAGGCTTACTTGGCATCCGGGCGGCCGGTTCTTGGCATGATCAATGGCGAGGCGGCACGCGTTATTGAAGCCTCGGGTGCAGGTTTTGCGTGTGAGTCCGGCAGTGGCACAGGGTTGGCTACGATTACCGGCCGCTTGGCAGCTCTGCCCGCAGAACAGCGGCAGCAAATGGGGGAGGCAGGGCGACGATACTATGAGCAGGAATTCGCCAAGCCAGCACTATTGACGCGCCTTGAACAGCTCTTCAGCAATGCCACATTGAGAAGGTCAGGACGATGAGTCATAAGGTTTTTCTCACCGGAGCCAGCGGCTTTGTGGGAAGTGCAGTACTGCGGCGGTTGTTGGCTGACGGTGAGCACGTGATTGCCGCTGTTCGTCGCGGCAGTGGTGCGCTGTCATCACCCGTGCGAACGATCGCCTTCGAGTCATTCGAGGATGACAACGCGTGGGAAGGGGCGCTTACCGAATGCGACGTGGTGGTGCATAGCGCTGCCCGTGTTCATGTGATGAATGACACTGAAGTCGACCCACTGGCTGCGTTTCGTCGTGTCAATGTAGAGGGGACGCTTGCGCTGGCCCGCCAGGCCATTGCAGCTGGGGTCAAACGGTTCGTATTTATCAGCTCGATCAAGGTCAACGGTGAAGAGACCCAGCCAGGCAAGCCTTACACGGCTGATGACCTGCCGCAGCCGCAAGATCCTTACGGTGTCTCCAAAATGGAAGCCGAGGTCGGGTTGCAGAAGCTAGCGCAAGAATCTGGCCTGGAAGTAGTGATCATTCGCCCTGTATTGGTTTACGGCCCAGGGGTGAAAGCCAACTTCCTTAACATGATGCGTTGGCTCGATCGAGGCATACCGTTGCCATTCGGGGCGATCGATAACCGTCGCAGCCTGGTTGCTTTGGATAACCTTGTGGATCTGGTCGTAACGTGCATAGACCATCCGGCCGCCGCGAATCAAACCTTCCTGGTCAGTGACGGCGAAGACTTGTCCACTACCGCATTGCTGCGTCGCATGGCGCAGGCACTTGGCAAAAGCGCCCGGCTGCTGCCGGTGCCTGCGTGGGTGCTGACTACAGGTGCCAAGGCCCTGGGCAAGGGAGGGTTGTCTCGGAGGCTGTGTGGATCATTGCAGGTGGATACTGGCAAAACTCGCAATTTGCTCGATTGGCATCCGCCAGTGAAGGTGGATGCGGCGCTTCTGGCCGTTGCCAGGCACTATCAGGAAAACGATAAGAAATGATGCTTTTGTGGTGTCTTCCTGCAGTATTGATACTGTCGCTGCTCCTCACCGCCGGTTTGCGCCGTTACGCATTGGCGCGAAGTGTCATCGATATTCCGAATGCGCGCAGTTCCCATACGGTACCCACGCCCAGAGGCGGCGGCGTGGCCATAGTGCTGACGTTCTTGCTGGTTGTCGTTGGGCTGATGCTCTTAGGGGTAGGTCAACTGAGCGTGCTTATTGCGCTTGCAGGTGGCGGTGCTTTGATCGCCATCATTGGCTTCATGGATGATCATGGGCATATTGCAGCGCGTTGGAGGCTGTTGGGGCATTTTCTTGCCGCTGCTTGGATACTGGGCTGGATGGGCGGACTGCCACCCTTGCCATTGTTCGGCTGGTCGTTGGACCTCGGCTGGTTGGGCGGCTTGCTTGCTGCTGTCTATCTGGTGTGGTTGCTCAACCTGTACAACTTCATGGATGGCATCGACGGTATCGCGAGCGTGGAAGCTATCACCGCTTGCCTGAGCGCCGCGTGGCTATACTGGCTTGCAGGGTTCGATACCGCCGCTGTGCTTCCTTTGCTGCTCGCTGCCGCCGTAGCGGGTTTTCTATTCTGGAACTTCCCACCAGCGAAAATCTTCATGGGTGATGCAGGCAGCGGATTCATAGGTATCGTGTTGGGAGGCCTATCGCTTCAGGCCGCCTGGATGTCACCCCCTTTGTTCTGGTGCTGGTTGATACTGCTCGGTGTGTTCATCGTGGATGCAACCTACACCCTGGTCAGGCGGTTGCTGCGCGGTGACAAGGTCTATGAGGCCCACCGAAGCCATGCCTACCAGTTTGCTTCGCGCCGGTACGGTAAGCATCTGCCAGTGACCTTGACCGTTGCTGCTATCAATCTCTGCTGGTTGCTGCCCATCGCCTTTTGCGTGGTGCACTTCGGGCTGGATGGCGCACTTGGCGTTATTCTGGCCTACGTACCCCTGGTGGTGTTGGCCATGAGGTTTCGTGCAGGCGAATTGGAAGATCGGGTGTAGCGTTATGTTGCAGACGCAGTGTAAGGGTCTGTGAGGAAAGCCCTCAGAGGAATTATGGATAAGGTGCGTAGAAAACTACTGGCTCTACCGCGCAGGCACAAGCGGCTTGTTCAGGTGCTGACGGATATCGTACTGATATGGGTCGCCTTGTGGCTGGCCTTTGTGGTCCGCCTCGGTATCGATGAGCTGGCAAACCCGATCATCGATCATACATGGCTGTTCCTGTGTGCCCCCGTGGTGTCGATCCCGCTGTTCATTCGCTTCGGCCTCTACCGTGCGGTGATGCGCTACTTTGGCAATGACGCACTGATCGCAATCATCAAGGCCGTTACGTTGTCAGCCTTGATTCTTGGTTTCATCATCTATTGGTCAAGTAACCATCAGAACGTGGTGCCACGATCCATCACCTTCAATTACTGGTGGCTGAGCCTGATCATGGTTGGCGGGTTGCGTTTGGCCATGCGTCAGTACTTTTTGGGGGATTGGTTCTCGGCTGCCGTGCAGCATGTACCCTTCACCAATCGTGACGATGGCCTGCCAAAAGTAGCGATTTATGGTGCAGGCTCCGCAGGCAATCAACTTGCTGTTGCGTTGCGCATGGACAAGGCCATGCGCCCCGTCGCCTTTATTGATGATGACGCCAGCATTACTGACCGTGTCATCGCGGGGTTGCAGGTTTACCATCCCGACCAGTTGCAACGGCTGATCGACGATACCGGCGCTCAGGAAATTCTGCTGGCACTTCCGTCATCGACCCGCACCCGCCGTCGGGAGATCCTTAACTTCCTCGAAGACTTCCCGTTGCATGTGCGCAGTGTGCCCAGCTTCATCGACCTGGCGAGCGGTAAGGTCAAGGTGGATGATATTCAGGAAGTGGACATTGCCGACCTGTTGGGCCGTGACCCGGTGCCCGCACAAAGCGACCTGCTTGAACGTTGCATTGCTGAACAAACCGTGTTGGTCACCGGTGCCGGTGGCTCGATCGGCTCCGAGTTGTGCAGGCAAATTCTTTCCCAGTCCCCGAAAACGCTGCTGCTGTTCGATCACAGCGAATTCAACCTCTACAGCATTCTTTCTGAACTGGAACAGCGCATTGCCCGTGAGTCGCTGTCTGTTTGCCTGCTGCCGATCCTGGGTTCGGTGCGTAACCAGGCGCAGATGCTCGACATCATGAAAACCTGGCGGGTCGATACGGTTTACCATGCTGCGGCCTACAAGCATGTACCGATGGTCGAGCACAATATCAGCGAAGGCTTGCTGAACAACGTCATTGGTACCTTGCACACCGCGCAAGCAGCATTGCAGGCGGGGGTCGCCAACTTTGTGCTGATTTCGACCGACAAGGCGGTACGCCCGACCAACGTGATGGGCAGTACCAAGCGCCTTGCCGAGATGACCCTGCAGGCCCTGAGCCGCGAGTTGGCGCCCGTGCTGTTTGGCGATGGGGGCAATGTTTCGCAGGTCAACAAAACCCGCTTCACCATGGTCCGGTTCGGCAACGTGCTGGGCTCATCGGGCTCGGTAATCCCGCTGTTCCATAAACAGATCAAGGCCGGCGGCCCGCTGACCGTTACCCATCCAAAAATCACCCGCTACTTCATGACCATTCCCGAAGCCGCGCAGTTGGTGATCCAGGCGGGTTCGATGGGCAAGGGCGGGGATGTGTTCGTGCTCGACATGGGCGAGCCAGTGCGGATCGTCGAGTTGGCCGAGAAGATGATTCACCTGTCCGGTTTCAGCGTCCGCTCCGAACGCAACCCCATGGGTGACATCGCTATCGAGTTCACCGGCTTGCGGCCGGGCGAGAAGCTTTACGAAGAGCTGTTGATCGGTGACAACGTGATAGCGACCCGCCACCCGATGATCATGAGTGCAAGCGAGGACTTCCTCCCTTGGGATGAGCTCAAGGACGCGCTGAGCCAGTTGCTGGGCGCGGCGTCTGCAGATGATTTTGTACGGGTGCGTCAGTTGTTGCGTGAAACCGTGATCGGCTATGCCCCGGAAGGGGAAATCGTTGACTGGATTTACCAGCAGCGGCGCTTGGATCTGTAAGCATCCTCTGTGACACAAGGCCGCTCCTTATAGCAGCGGCCTGTTCTACACGATAAGCAGTGCCAGCCATGAGGGCCGCAATGGCCCTCATTAGAGCCGGCCTGCACAACCGCCCAGCGTTAATGTGAACCCCGCAGCACCCCAGGGTTTTCCCCCCCCCCCCCCCC
>Ga0213825_1000650_pt1 | contig 25225 bp, 18 predicted proteins | sample MC6MC0900MG_FD_179896 | JGI IMG/M metagenome (GOLD analysis project Ga0213825, IMG submission 179896) | Enriched soil aggregate microbial communities from Iowa State University, Ames, United States - MC6-MC0900-MG | ecosystem: Environmental > Terrestrial > Soil > Unclassified | place: USA: Iowa... | reverse complement strand
GAATATAATAGAGTGGATCATCTATATGATGACGTTCTAAATAAGGCATATGGAGACGTACGGAGTCATGATCCCTAAATAATAAACCATGAATTTCATTATTTTTTAACACGAGGCAACAATTTTGGCCATGTATTTCTGGCAAAACCCCAACTTTCAATAACCTCATAGCGATTTCATAAAACATTGTCGCCATTTTTGTATAAAAATCTATCGCTTGCTCTCTCGATAAAACATGACCGAACAGTTCATCTAAATAATGATGACCTTGTAAATCTACAGCCAAAGAGGACATCGCAATAATTTTATAGTTTTCATCTACTAATTGCTTTGGATAGATCCGTATTTGTGTTGCTAAATGACGAGGATGATCGTCAAAGAGGCCCATCGTTTCTGGCATGTAGCCCCACCAATTGCGTTCTTCACATACTAATACCTTTTCCATTAACACGGGGTCGCAGGCAATGGCCTGACGCAGTAACTTTTCGCCTGCAAGCCCATTTAATAACTTGACGACAGGTAAATATCTAGAGGCTCCTAGTGAAAGAACACTTACAGGCAGTTTGAGCATCATACAAGTTTGGTAATCAAAAGCTAACGACCGTACAGATGAAGTAGCCAATAAATCACCTGCTGTTGTAGATAATATAACAATTATTTTCTTAGCTATTTCTTGCTGAAAATTCTTTAAAATGACGTGTTGTAATTGCCACGGGTGTACTGGCATAACCGTATATTCGTTCTCGAGTAGCCCCCGTTGTTTAAACTCCTGCTCTATGTCTTGGCGTTGTTGCGCTGTAAGTAAATCTAAGCATTGAACAGGCGCATGTTCATTACCTTTTACTATGACATCATGGCGAATAGCAACCCAATGAAGATTTATTGATTGACCAAATTCCGCCATATATTGTTGATAATCTTGCGCTGTAAATCCTATTTTAGCCTTTGCAAGGGGATGGAATGGCCGATCACGAAATGAGGCAATCATCTCTCCTTTCACATGCCATTCATACGGCGTTTGAGGAGGTAAAGATTTATAATCATTCATTTGCTCGATACTCAATGTTACTTGTTCAACGGCTACTGTTAGACTTTGCAAAAAATCTGCCACTGCAGGATGCTCATAATCTTCGTCAGAAAGAGCCCCATTTAACACAGATTGCGCCAGTTCTTCAATAGAAGCAATTAACTGCCAACATCCAGCTTCTTGCCGATAAATAGGTGAATTTTTTAGCCATTGCTCCCCTTGCTTAAAGCTCTTTTCTATAAGAAAACATAAATTACCGATACAGACCATTGCTTCTTTGCAGTGATGGTCAGCAAATAAATCTCTAATTTGTTTGGATACAGCATGAAGAGGTAATCTTGAATATTGCTCCTCTCCAAAGAACTGTTCGACTAAAAATGCATCCATTAAGTCTTTCATAATAATCTGTCTAGCTTTTTCACTTGCTGCGTTACCTTGCTGTATGATCATCGAACCTGTCCTCCCTCGATATAATAAAATGCTGGATAAGGATGGCCTAAAAAATCATGATGTGAAATAGTCCAACAATACGCCCCTGATTTTTCAAAAATTACTATATCCCCAACACGAATTTCAGAAACATTAGCATCGCTATGCAATCGATCCTTTGGCGTGCACAACTCACCAACGAGGTTAACCTTAATATCTTGAAAGCTAGGGCGCTCAATAGCATAGGTCCATGTCTCGCTTGGATAAAGCTGAAATGGCTGATTATGTCCCCAAGAGGCAGGCAATCGGTTATGATGGGTTCCGCCTCTTACAATGGCAAAATACTGTTGGTGCGACTGTTTTATATCTACTATTTCTGTAGCATAATATCCATAGTCAGCAACTAGAAATCTCCCTGGCTCAAAAAAAAGTTGAACGCCCTTTAAACTTTGCCAAATATCACTTGCTTGTAATAAGGAGGTAAATTGTTGCCAGTCAAAAGAAGGGGCTTCATTATAGGAGACACCAAACCCGCCTCCTGCATTAAGTACTTGCAAGTCTAAGTTGTACATGCGTTTCCATTCCAGCGCCTTCTGTACGTATAAGCGCACCATCTCATAATGTAATGTCGCCTGTACATTATTTGATAATGAGTGAAAATGAAAGCCTTTAATTTGTACGAGCTGATGGGCATCTTGTCGCACGATAGCTACAGCTTGTTGAATAAAAGATTCATCTAAGCCAAATGGACTCGGGACGCCTCCCATTGTAATTTGCGTTGTAGGCAATGCATTTGTACGTAAATTAATGCGCAATAAAATATCGACTTTCTTTTTTAACTTTAGCGCTAGTATTTGAATACGCTGCAATTCTAGTAAACTTTCTACATGAATAAAAGAAACATTATGGCGTATAGCCATCTCCAATTCCTCATCTGTTTTTCCTGGTCCTCCAAACAAGATGGATACTTTCTCTGACACTGCGCGAACATTTAATAATTCACCAAGGGAGGCTACTTCAAAGCCATGAATATATGGTAATAACGCCTTTATGATTCGTTGATCTGGATTCGCTTTAATGGCATAAAACAAAAACGTTTGCTTTGGCAGCATTTGACGCATCTGTATTACATGTGCCTGAATACCGTCTAAATCATAAATATAAGCACAAACAGGGGCGGTTTTATTTTCATTTAATGTTTCAATAACAGCTAGTATCGAATCACTCATATAGGCCTCCCGTTATTTTTTGATAATCCATTTTCTTCTGACGATAGGCTCGAAAAGCAGTATTTCGATCATCGCCAAGTAAAAAAATACGGACGCCTTTATCAACCCAGCGTTGATGTTGCATCTTATCCCTTGAAACGGCTGCATACGGTACATGATACTTAGTTACGACGTCATATAAATCATCAAGTGCATTTTGTACTTTTGGATGTTCCGTTTGCCAAGGAACTGCTAATGCTTGCGATAAATCCGCTGCTCCTTCCAACACAAAACTAATAGGAGCCAGCGATAAAATATCCTTAGCATGGCGAATGCCTTCTACGTTTTCAATCATTGGGATAATCATGATTTCTTTATTTGCCGCTACTATATAGTCCGTTAACGGCTCTTTCGCAAATGCCGCTGGACGACCACTATTTAAGCTACGCTGACCAATCGGATAATAATAACTATATTCAATGACCTGTTCGACCTGCTGTCGACAGCTTACATGTGGAATGACAATGCCTTGTGCCCCACAATCGAGAATTTTCAATATGGAAGTGCGCTCAATCTCTGCAATACGGACAAGGGGTGTTATACCAAGTAGCTCCGCTGCACGAATCATATTCTCTAGTATTTCTAAATGAATGGTCGTGTGCTCTAAATCAATAATGACAAAATCAAATTCTGCATGACCAATTAATTCGATAACGCTTGGATGAGGAATCGATACAAATAACCCAAACACCATTTGACGTCGTGCTATTTTCTCTTTCAGCTTATTTTTCTTCATTGTTGATGATCTCCAATGCCTTCAAAAGGGGATTTTGAACTTTTCTAAAATACAGTGTCTGGTCACCATAAATCCTTCTTTTCGTCATCTCCTCAATCAAAACATCTTGCGCAAATAAATCATACATTTGGAATCGTTCCTTATATTGCGGATGTTGTTGCTGATAAGCTAAAATAACTTCAACACATGTACGCCAAAAATCTTCTTCTGGCAATCCAAACTGCTCAAGGGTAAAGCATATTTCTGACATACAAATAAAAAAGAACGCATCAAACGTATAATCCCTTACTTCCGAAGTTTTAGCAGTTTTTAAAAATGAATAGCGATTAACTTGCCGATGTGCGGCAGGCTCAGCATATAATTTTGGCTGCCATTTTGGATAAAGGAGCTTTTCAGCACAAAACCTCACGCCGTCGTGTAAGTCTTTGATAATGATTCGCTGTGGAAAATTATTTTTTAAAACAAGAATAATATTTTGCGCATGGGCCTCTAACGCAATGCCGTGAACACAGAGCAAATGTACAATTGGCGTTACAAGCGTTTCTACTAAAGCTCGACTCCATTTCTCTACCCCGTATGTCGCAATGGCCTGTTGGATAAACGCCTCACCGTTTTTTTGCTTATGCATTAAGGCATTTAATGGCCACGCATGTTCACCTTCTTCTAAGTATTGCGCAATATTTTCCCGATGGATGACACCTAACGTTCCATATGCTAATGTATGTTGAATATCAGCTAGGTTTTGATAGCGAAAAGATACTCCGATTGTCTCTTTTAAAATAGTGAAGCGGCAATTTTTTAAGAATTCATCATTATTTATGATTCGATTCAGCCAAGCACTAATAAGAGGGGCATTTTGTGTCGTATGATGTGCTAAAATACGGCTAGTTGAAGTATTGGTAATACTTAGCGGCAATTTCAAATAACTTGCTTGTGCATTATGACGATGAGATAACGTGCGAATCGATTGCTGTGCTCGATATGTGCTATTCGATTTTCCTAATATAATAATCGTCCCATCAGCAATCTGCGGGTAAAAGGTTGTCGATACAATACGTTCAAATTGCCAAGGGTGAACTGGAAGAAAAATATAAGCCCCCACATCACCTTCTGTTTCTGTTCGCAATTTTTGTTTAAAATGCGCTATCTCCTCTGGTTGCAAATGATCGTGATACATTTCCTCGACAGCTATTGGTTCCATAACCGCAATATCTACAAAATCATGGTGTATCGCAAGCCAAGTTAAGGCTATATGTTGATTAAATTCTGGACCGTATAAATAATTATCTGCTAATGAAAAACCTATACGAGATTTATAGCTAGGATGATAAGGATGACCATCGATGATGTGACTTTCCAACGCCTCATAATGTAAATCTTCTGCGGCTATAGTTGATGGCTGGCTGCTTTTCGCTTCACTATCCTTCACAAAAGTCTCTAATAATTCATAGACAAATTTAGATGTATATTGTCCATCCAATGTTTGCTGAACGACTTCGTCAAGCAATGTATAGATGCTGACATTTGCCTCTCCCTGTCGTTTAATCGAGTATGGTTTCACTTTAACCCTTCCGAACGACCATTTGTCCACTACTTCACATGTATAATGAATTACCTCTCCTTGTGCAGTTAGTCCTTGAAAGGCAATATGTCGGCCGTTTTTCGTCACTGGAATTATTTCTTCAAAAAGCAATGCTTCTAATGTTTGACACTTTAATCGTTCCTGAACTGTGTCGTAGGACACCCGGTTTGCTGGCATTAAAATTGGTTTCATATGAGTTCATTCCCCTTATACAGTGCATTTTTAACTGCAACATATTCTGGTGTTTCACTTTTCCCAATTAAACAACTATACAAATTTTTCTTCGCATCAAATACAGTGGTCGTTAACAGATGCGCAATTAGTTCGTTCTTCGTCTGTTGCCATTCTTCCAGCAGCATTTCTCTGACAATATGCCAAAAATAGCCTTCACTCAACTGACAATCTCTTGCAAGGGCATGGATTAATGACCCTAAATGATTGACCATAAAATAATATTTTGTCCGTGACCATGCTTGCTCTTTTTCATAAAACAATGGCCCTTGTGCTTGTAATGGCTCTACAACTTTATGTTGTTCGATACTAACGCCTTCTAAATCCCGAATCCAAAAAATAGTGGGCTTGCCCTCCTTTATCGTCACAAGTGTATTTTGTAAATGGGCTTCAAAATGAATCCCTTTATTGTCAGCAAGTCTAACAAGTGGCAATAATGAAATACGGATATATTGCCGAAACCATTGCTCTACATTTTGGTCTTTCAGCCAGCCATAAAGACGACAAGGTTTTCCTTGGATTGGAGCTTCTAGTAAACTCGCTACTACATAAGTCGAAGATTCATCCAACACCAATGGTCGATAGGCAATTGTAAATAAAGCAGTTAATTGTTCATCATCAAAACGACATGTACAGACACCTGTTTCATAAAGAACTTTTGTATATTGTTCTTCTACAAAACAATCATGTGCTAACAAATAATGCGCCGCATCTAAAGTTCTTGTCATTTGCTCTTGTTTGTTAACTCTAAGCATATTGGTAATTTGAATTGAAAGAGACAGCTTCAAATTACATTTAAATAGAGGAATGTAAACTGTTCGAACAGATGATGTAGGATAACAAATAGGACCACCACTCCCTAAAAAGTGAATCTTTTGCTGTCTTTCATATGTTTTTACGGCTTCTAACGTTTGCACATAAGCATATTGCCAAGGGTGCATTGGCAGAATGCGATAGTCTTTATCGTCAAAAGCCAGTTGCTGTCGAACATCGTCGTCAAATTTTTGCAAAAATTCATATGCTGCACTTTCAGTGACCCACGTTTCTTGAAAAATGTCATTTCGAACAGCAAGGTAACAAAGCGAAAATGATGTACGTAATTCAGGGCAATAAGAGGCTACTTCTTGTGGTGTAAAGCCCATCGTATTTTTCGGGTATGGATGAAAGGGATGTCCATAGAGTAATGATTGTTCTGATGTTAAATAATCATGTAACGGTTTTTCTGCAGATTGCTTCAAAAATAATGCTAAATTACGACAGCTATTTTCTACCCTTTCCATAAAATTTTGCACCTGATTATGTGTGATGGCGGGGTTCAGTTGCGTAAATTCTTGCACGATTAATGTAGCAAGGTAGGAGAAGCTTAATGTTTGCCTGTTCTGCAATGATAAATACGCATATTCATGCTCACCATGAAGTGAATAAAAAGCAAACTTTCCGATAAGCGTTTCCTGACTTGCTCGAAAAAGTAGAGAAAATGTATGGTCTTGTCTATTTATTTTCAATAGCTGTTTTTGATTTTCACCGCATTCTCGCAAATAACAATTTAGCAACACTTTACAACTATAGTTAGCTGCTTGCTTTTCAGGATGACTTTGCAAATCCCTTTCTTTAATGAACACCAATGTCAACTCTCTTTCTTGTTATATAAAAGACAAAAGGAACCGTAACTAACATAATGCTCCCCAAAATCATACATTCCTCTTTAATTGCCATCCATTTAGCGTCTGCTAAGGAAACACCTGCATTTACTAACATGTTCCTTCTGAAGTCGTAATAAATCGTAAGCAACATGATGGCAAAAGAGGAAGAAAAACGTTCAATTGTACTAGCTAAAGCAGAGCCTTCGTGTAACTCTTCTTGTGAAAGTGTATGAAGACCAATAGTCGTAACTGTCATATTGGATAGACCTCCCCCAACCCCTCTACCAAACATCAGCAACATTAACACGATAATCGAAGCAGAAGTTGATAATAACGCAAAGGATAAAATAGATAAGGCGACAATCACAATGCCTATTACGATAAAATTTTTAGATTTTCCTTTATCCAACCAATGCCCACCTAACCACATAAACAAACTTGTAGCTATCGCGGTAGGAATAAACATAGCACCTACTACTGACGATGGTAGTTGATAGACTTCCTGAAATAGCAATGGCAAGACAAATATTGCACCGAGCATGACAATATCCTGTATGGCAGCAATTAGCACTGAAATAGCAAAAATTTTTTTGCGCTTTAATAGCTTGTAATTTAATAATGGCTCTCTTTTCTTATTTTCTAATCGAATGAAACGTAATAATAATAGGATGCCACCTAAAAGTAGACCAATTAATAGCCATATCGGAAGAACCTGCTTTAGTAACAGTTGAATGCTGACACTTAGCATACAAATACTAAGTACTAAATAAAGAATACCTTGCATATCCATGTCTTTTTTCCGCATCGCTTTGTAGGAATCAATTTGAGTAGCGCATAGTAGCAATGATACGAGAGCAAAAGGTACGTTTATCCAGAAAAGATATTGTAATTGACCAAATTGAATAATGAGCCCCCCAATAGTTGGCCCTATAATCGATGCAACCGTTAGCTGAATACCCCAAATACCCGCTATTCGTCCATGAACTTGTTGCTCGTACACATCAAAGAGTAAACTGAGAGATAGCGGAATCATAATGCCACCTGCAATGCCATGTACACAACGGACAAGCAATACGAGTTGAACGTATTGATCAAATAAACCACCTATAATAGAAGAAAGTCCGTAAATAGCAACGCCCGTTATATACGCTCTTTTTCTTCCAAGGCGATCTACAATAAGCGGTGTGAGTGGCATTGTGACTGTCATTGATAACAAATATGCTAAAATCACCCACCCCGCTGTAGTAGCATTAATGCCATAAATCTGCATAAAACTCGGCAATAAAATATTAATGGAACTATTCGTAAGTACTAATGAAAAAGCTGCAATAAATATGGCTATTAACGCTGAATGTTTTTTAATCAATGCCGTAATTAACATCATGCATGCCATGCAACCGCTTGTTGTACAGACGTAGCAAAAATGTCTAATACTTTTTCGGTTTCAGTTTTATTGATGATGAGCGGCGGTAAAAATCTTAGAACGGCCCCTTTACGTCCACCAACTTCTATCAGCAATCCATGTTCAAAGCATTTTTTTTGAATTGTAGCAGCTAACCTTCCATCAGGCGGATAATGTCCTAACCGGTCCATAGGCTTTTGAGGATTGACTATTTCCACACCTATCATTAATCCCTTTCCACGTACGTCTCCGATTTCAGGATAGTGATGTTGCATCTGATTTAACGCTTCAAAAAATTGGATACTTCTTTCCTTCACATTGTGCAACACATCTTTTTCGCGTAAATATTTCAATGTCGCTAAGCCTGTAGCCATCGCTAATTGATTGCCTCGAAAAGTACCCGTATGCGCACCTGCCCGCCATTGATCCAATGCCCCATGATAAATGACGATAGACATTGGCAAGCTACCACCAATCGCTTTTGAGCAAATGATGACGTCTGGAACGATTCCTGCATGTTCAAAGGAAAACATCTTGCCTGTTCGACCAATCCCAGACTGTACTTCGTCGATAATTAATGGGATATTGCGTTCTGCCGTCATTTTACGCAATTGTTGAAGCCATGTTATATCTGCCGGAATAACGCCTCCCTCCCCTTGTACTGTTTCTACAATGACACAACAAGGATTGGCTATACCACTCTCACAATCATCCAATAAATGCTCAATATATTGCGCACTAATTGTAGCTGTCATGCCCTTTCCAACTCCGAATGGACAACGATATTCATATGGGAAAGGTAGAAAATGTACATCTGGTAGCAGGCTTTGTAAATGCTGTTTTTTCGATAAATTGCCACTCATGGATATCGTCGCTTGTGTAGAGCCATGATAGCCCCCTTGAAATGCAAGAATGGATTTACCTTTTGTAGCATGTTTTACTAATTTAATTGCAGCCTCCACAGCATCTGCACCGCTAGGGCCACAAAACTGAATTTTGGCAACATGCTTCAATTCCTCGGGTAAAGCAGCTAGGATTTCTTGCATAAACTCAATTTTCAATGGTGTAGCCAAGTCAAGCGTATGAAGCGGAATTTGTTGCGCCAATACGTCCCTAATTGCCGAAACAATGACCTCATGATTATGACCTAAAGCCAATGTCCCCGCTCCAGCCAAGCAATCGTAATAGCACTTGCCTTCTATATCTGTCACCATTACACCTTGCGCTTTTTGTAGAATAAATGGGAAATGTCGTGAATATGCACGGGCATTTGATTCACGTTCACGTTGAAACGTTAAATACGACTCTTGAATGTTGTCTGCTGACATGTTGTCACTGCTCCTTTTCTATTGCAAATAGATAGGTTAAATATGATTCAGCTGCATTTTTCGTAGTCTTTTCAAAATAAATCGAAGGGTCCACTAAATCCGGCAAGGCATTTACTTCTAATATGACTCCGTTTGACTCATCTAATGGTTTATTAATATGTAAACAACGAATGTCGATACCTGCCACATCAATTTGCAGTGCCTTTGCTGCTCGAATTGCCATGCCAATATTTTCTTGACATATTTCCTCTGTGCGATCTGTTACAACATCATAAAATGCTGTTACTACCATATTGTCATCAGTGAATAAGTCGAGTTGTTGCTCCTTTGCCAATACATCATCAAGCGTTAATCCATTTTGTTGTAAAATGGATTGCAACTCCCTAGATTCGGCTTCAATCTTCTGAATGCTTGCATGCCCATCAAGGGTGTTTTTTTTCAGTTGCTTATCGTTTAATCGAGCAATTAGTTGGCGAATAGTGGAATTCCCATCTCCTTCTACAAAAGCTGAACGGTACTCTAAAACACCAATCATCTGACCATCTATGACTAACACCCGATAATCATGACCGGGCACATACTTTTGAATCATTATCTTTTGACTATAGCGTTTGGCAACGATAGCAGCTTGCGTTAATTGTTCTACTGTTGTGATGCCAATCGTTACGCCTAAACTACATTTTGCATTAATTGGTTTTACAACGACTGCTTCATTCCTTGCTAAAAATTGAATACTTTGTTCACTAATCTCCTCTACTATTAGCGTATCGGCAATAGGTAAATGACTTCTTGCTAACAACTTGTTTGTCGCTTCTTTATTTTGCGCTAGCAATCCACTGATTAATAACAGCTGATGTGATCTTGATTTATTGATAATAATTGTTTTGCCTTTATAAGATAACTCTAAAAAATCTTCACAATCAGCAAGTAAAGGTGTACAGGCGATGCCCATTTCCTTCGCTTTTTGGAGAATAATTTCATTTTGTAAATTGCTTAGTTGTTGTGTCACATCTACTCCTCCCATCAAAAAATAATTGAGAACGATTATCATTATCACTTATATAATAACAATGAACTCTACAATTTTCAAGTTGGAATATTCCACAATTTAGGGGGCAGTACGAAAAATCCGGGGATATAATGGTGTTAGTAATGACAATTAATGCTTGGCACAAGGCGACTTTATTTCTTGTGCCAAACATCAATTGTTGAATTTTTTGGAATGGATAAAGTTATTCCTATTTGTCAATATCCACCGAGCATACATTGTTAACGTTACGTTGTCATTTTGGGGCATGATATACAGTAATCATGTTCTTCTTCAGAGGTTAAATAATATAAACAGCAGGTCTTCCGAAGTCTAATCGGCTCGTCAGTTCTTTTTGTCTTAACCTTTTGTGTATTGTAGCGTGTAAACGGATTTTTACGCTCACCAAAAATTTCACCTGGTGCTTCTGACATAATGTAATGATAATCTTCTTCTAAAATGGCTATTTCCTGTTCACTTGCCCCTTGTCGGAATTGGGTTTCATAAAACCAATGCAAATACATAGCCGCATGTTCCCATAAAATAGCTTTCGAAACTTTAGCAGTAGTCGAAAGAGCCATCCAAACTTTTGCAATATTTTCAGCAAAGATGTAATGAAGTATTTAATCTCGCCATTTTGCTCTGTTGCTTATTGGCAAAGATACTTGCGCATCAATTAGTCCTATACGCGGTAGCCATAAATCTTCTTGGTAGCTTGACTCTACAAGTGCATTGTCAATCGACACATCCAAACCCTTCTGTAGCCTCGACATCGCAAATAGCGGTGCTGCCATCGTCAAAACACAATAGCGCTTACCAAATAATGAAGCCGTAGCTAATAAAGAAGTGGAATTAAAAAGAGGTGAAATTGTTTGTAAGTATAAATGGCATTGCTCAGCACAAAGTAAACCCTTTGAATGGATTGAAAAAGGGCAAGGCGGCAACTTCGTCTCCGTAAAGCGGTAGTTCTCTGTCAAAATCGCTACCTCTGAGGGTGTTAATCGTCTATTTTGTTGTACATGTAACATAAAAATCCCTCCTGCTCAGGCTTTAAGACAACATTTAATCCCCTTTCCATGCGGTACGCATAAAGGTGTACCAAATAAAGGATCATTCATAATTGTGCAACCCATCCCAAATACATCCCTTACCAAATCAATCGTAACAATATCTTCCGGTTTCCCTTGTGCATATACTTTTTTATCGCGCACGGCGACAATATGGTGCGCATAACGACAGGCCAAATTTAAATCATGCAAAACCATCACGACTGTCCGGTTTTCTTTACTATTTAAATCAAATAATAAATCTAAAATTTCCACTTGGTGTGCCATATCTAAGTAAGTAGTTGGTTCGTCTAATAAAATTAAATCGGTCTTTTGTGCTAATGTCATCGCAATCCAAGCGCGTTGTCGCTGTCCGCCCGACAGTGCATTGACGGGGCTATTTGCAAATGGAGTCATCTGCGTCGCCTCTAATGCGTCGTTTACAATTTGTTCATCCTCAGTAGACCATTGCTTTACCCAACTTTGGTGTGGATACCTACCTTGTTTAACTAGTTGCAAAACGGTCAATCCTTCAGGTGCTATCGGTCCCTGAGGTAGAATTGCTAACCGTTTGGCAACTGACTTTGTCGACAACTCTCGTATTTTTTCCCCGTCCAGTAATACATGGCCGTCCTTCGGTTTTATTAAGCGGGCAAATGTCCGCAACAATGTTGATTTACCACATCCATTAGCACCTACTAAAACTGTAATTTTCCCTTCTGGTACTTGTAAATGTAAATCTTCGAGAATATTGGCATTACCATAATTCACAGTTAGCGCTTCTGCTTCTAATATATGATTCAATATAAATACACCTACTTTCTCATATTGTTACAATTAAATAAGAACCTGTTTAGCACCCATTGTATTGCTACTACACTGTTATTACCTTATTGGTTTCGTGTACGGAACAGTAAGTAAATAAAAAATGGGGCACCTATGGCTGCTGTAAACACACCTGCTGGTAAATCTTTTGGTAGGAACGCTGTCCGCCCAACAATATCCGCAAATATTACGATTATGGCTCCGACCATCGATGAAATAGGAATAAGCGCCGCAAATGACCGTCCCACTAGCATCCTACTAATATGTGGAGCTACTAATCCAACAAATGCGATGCCCCCTACAAAAGCTACAGCAGTGCCAGCTAACATAACACTGATTAACAAGAATAATAATCGGAAAACTTGTACCTTCACGCCTACCCCTAATGCAATATCGTCACCTAATTCCTTAACATTGATAACTCTAGCAATAATAAAGGTTAATAAGCTTAGAAGGACAACCCAAGGTAGCAATAAATAAACATCTTGCATATTAGCACCATACAAGCTACCTGTAAGCCATATATAAGCTCTTGAAGTACGAACTTCTTCCCCCATAACAATCAGCACAGTTACGATCCCTTTCGCAAATGCTGAAATACCGATTCCGATTAACACCATTCGAATAGGTGTAACGCCCTTTTTCCAAGACAATAAATAAATAATTGTTGATACGACACCCGCACCTATAATAGCTGCTAATGGTAAATAGTGAATACTTACCGTTGCATACGAAAGAAATAGAAGTGCACCTACTGATGCGCCACTAGTTACACCAATAATATCTGGCGCCGCTAAAGGGTTTCGAATAATGCCCTGTAATATTAATCCCGATACTGCAAGCGCTATGCCAACTAACGTCGCTAGTAAAACTCTCGGGAGACGTAATGATTGGATTGTAAATAAATATTCACCCGTACCATAGCCAAACAATTCTTTTACCACCGTTACTGGGGATATAAAATCACTACCAACTGAAAGAGCAAGTAATATCATGCCACATAGCAAAATACAAAGGAGAATAATTATCATCGCTACTTTCTTTGATAGTTGAAACGATACTTTATCCGATTTTGTACGAACTGTTATATAATTAGGCATTTCTCGCTAACCCCCTGCGTGCTATATAAATGAAGAAGGGTGCACCAATAAAAGCTGTCATAACACCAATCGGTATTTCTAACGGCATAATAACAAAGCGAGCTGCAATATCTGCTAATAATAGTAATGTTGCACCAATTACTGCGCTAAATGGTATAATCCATCTGTAGTCTGTACCTACTAAACCCATTGCCATATGCGGAACAATTAAGCCGATAAATCCGATAGAACCAGCAACTGCGACAGAACCGCCAGCAAGCAGGATAACAATAATACCCATTACGACTTTTGTTAAAATGGTGCGTTGCCCCAAGCCCTTTGCAATATCATCACCTGACTGCAAAATATTGATGGGCCTACCCATAAAAAAGGCAATGCTACCACCTAGTACAATGAACGGTAGTACCGGCAACAACATATCAAGATTTCTACCTGAAACAGAACCCGCTAACCAAAACAAAACGCTTTGAATGCCTTGCTCATCAATCACTAATAAACCTTGTGTAAAAGATGCAAACAATGCTGAAATGGCTGCACCTGCTAACACTATTTTAATAGGTGTAAGTCCATCTCTCCCTAATAATCCTAGAAAAAAAACGAGAGCCCCTGCAATACCAGCTCCTAAAAAAGCAACCCACATATAATGGATAAGTGAATCCACGGAAAAAAAGGTAATAGCACAAACAATAAAAAATAATGCGCCTGCGTTAACACCTAAAATATCTGGAGCGGCTAAAGGATTTCTCGTCAAGGCTCTCATTAGAGCCCCTGCTATAGCAAGGCTAGCTCCAACTACTGTAGCAACGACAGCTCTTGTGAAACGGGATGTTCGAATAATAACATGCTCTGGATTTGATGCATCATAATTAAAAAAGGCATCGTATACTAATTGAAAAGGAATAGACGTTTGTCCAAGAGCTACACTTAAAATAAATGCTACAATCAGCAACACACAACTAAAAATCAAAACACTTCTTTTCATTGAGGTACTGGTAAGCAAGTTTTGCATTGCACTCCTACTTTCTTATCCATTTTTCTAGTTTTCTTCTAAACTACTGCCACTAAACCTTGACGAAGTAGTTAGAAATGAAGGGACTCAAATACTGAGCCCCCATTTGATCTTAAGCGGAAATGGCTTCATTACATTTCCATTTAATATATGAACAGTCACTTATTTTTCTAGCTCAAATCGGTCATAAATATCATCCAACATAATGTGTGCACTTAAAATACCGCCTGCAAAATTCCAGTACACCTCTTCAACACGGTATACTTGTTCATTTTTAACAGCTTCAAGCTCTTTCCATAATGGGTGGCTTGTCCATTCTTCCATTGTCTTTTTCGTCGCTTCATCTTCGATATAGAACATATAGATAACATCAGCATCCAATTGCGGAATACTTTCTTTATCCGTGAATCTTAGGACGATAGGCAGTGGGTTTTCTGTAATATTTTTCGGCCCTTTAAAGCCAAGCTCTGTTAAAATTTCGCCAGCATAACCTGCTGGATAAACACGCGCATGGTCAGCTCTAAAATTAACAACCGAAGCGCTAATTGGCCATTTATCGCCTAATTTATCTTTAATTTTCGTTTGGAAATCTGCTATACGACTTTCCCATTTTTCAAGCAATTCTTTTGCTTTATCTTCTTTATGAGCCGCTTCACCGATTAAGTTAATTGTGCCTTTAAAGTCAAATACATCTTGATGCACAACAGTCGGGGCAATTTGCGATAATTGCTCATAGATTTCCTCATGGCGATTTTTCGAAGCAATAATTAAATCCGGTTGTAGCTTAGCAATCTCTTCAAGGTTAGGTTGTGTTTCCTCCCCTAAAAGAGGTACGCCTTCTAAGTCTTTTTGTAAATATTCATAATAAGGCGTATCCGCCCAAGACTCTACAACCCCTACAGGTTTTATGCCCATTGCTACCGCAACATCTGTCGCACCTTGATACAGCGTCACTATCTTTGTAGGTATACCTTCAATTATTGTTGTTCCTAGTGAATGTGTAACTTCTCGGCTACCATGTTCATCCTCTTCAGTACTGCTATTGTCAGCACTAGTTTCTTGCGTTGTATTAGTATCATCTGCCTTAGATGCTTCCTCAGATTCCTTATTTCCGCATCCAACTAAAACCAATGCGAATATTAACACTAAAAACATTACCATCTTTCTAAAACTAAATAATTTAACAGAATTCAATTTATTTTCCTCCTATCAAAAAATTACATAAACGATAATGATAATCATTATCATTATAATTTTATATAGAATGAATTTCAATATCTATTTTTAGAATATTTAGGTTAGAAAAATATGTAATATTTTAGCCAAATAAAATAAGCAGTTGAAGAATTGTTTTCTCCAACTACTTTTTCTTTTTATGTTGCGAAAAGTTGAACATAGTAAATCACAACATAAATTGGAAGAGCGATGGACGTTAGTACATACATTTACCATTCGCCTTTCGTAAGCTTTCTCTTCCATTTCGTTAATTTAAGTTGTCTACGATAAATAAAACTCGAAAGCACTATGATTAAAAAAGCTACATCTTTGACGTACTCTATAAAAAGATGCATTATCCCCCTCTCCTTCCATGTGCAAAAAGTTCTCTAATATAGTAAATGATTACTTAAATCAAAATAGAAGCTAGTATTGTCCTATAACTTCTGGTTTTTATATTTCCCAACAATACTATTTTCCGGGAAATAAAAAATAATCTTTTGCCGTTAAATATGTAATACCATCAAATCCTCATCACAATACTGTCCATTAAATTTGAGGGCATTTCGTTCGACACCATACAGCTCAAAGCCTAATAATTTATATAACTGTTTGGCTGAAATATTATTAGAAACTACGGATAACTTAATTTGCTCCAAGCCTTCACATTTTTTCGCCCTATTAATTAATTCCTTCATCAGTAATTTTCCTATTCCTTGCCTTCTTCCTTGTGGTGCTACGTACATGCCGTAAATATTACCTTTATGACTTGTTTTAAGGCTATTTTCACGCATGAAAGTAACGATCCCTACCAATGAACCGTCGTTCTTAAAAGCACCTAGTACAAATTTATTGTCCGATGGTTCTAATTGCGCTGCCACCATTTCTAATGGGAAGTTCACTTCACGCTCATAGGTTGAACCAAACGCTAGAGGCTCACTTTTTAATGCAGTTAAACGCACTTGTTGATACATCGAAGCATCTGTTGGCTTTAAATTACGTATTTCCATATTATCATCCCTTTACGTCCTTCGAATGGAATAAAAAGTTTTTACTAGATGTCTCACCTGTGTCCATGTTTTTTACAATATAGTGATTTTGCCTCACTTCTTCCTCTCCCAGCACAATAACATAGGGGATATTCTCACGATTTGCTTTATCCATTGCTTTTCTTACTTTTTTGCCACTCAGCTCGACTTCTACTCGATAATCTTTACGTAAAGCCCTTGCTAATACAAGTGCTTCCGCTACTGTATTGATAGGGATAATATAAATATCAACCAATGATGCTACATCTTGTTGTTGAGCTAACATCATCGCTGTAAATATTACATCCAGTCCAAATGATATCCCGACTGTGGCAAACGTATCTGCGCCTCCTAATAAACCACCAATTGCATTGTCATAGCGTCCTCCACTACCAATACTTGATATGATGCGACCATCGCGTACAAACATTTCATAAATCGTACCTGTATAAATTTCTAGCCCACGAGCGAGCAATGGATTAAATAGACAATTTGCCGAAATACCTAACGTACTTATATAGCGTTCTAGTTCTAGCATTTCAGCTAATCCTTCTTGAATAACAGGTACCTCAAATTGAGCAAAATAAGCAAGCGTATTTTTTCGATTGTCTTGCAGGAAATTTTCAATTTTTGTTATTGCCGATGCCTCTAAACCTAGTTCTTTTAATTCCGCTAAAACAGCGTTATTGCCTACTTTTTCAATTTTATCTAGAATTAAAATAACTCGGCTTTGGTCATCTGCACTGACACCGAAAAATCCAAGTAAGCCAACTAATAACTTGCGATTATTATAGTGAATGACCACTTCCTGTTCTAACTGATCAAACGCATCTAATGCCATCATCATCAACTCAGCTTCTGCTACTTGTGATTCAACCCCTACAATATCTACATCACATTGTGTAAACTCACGAAATCTACCCGCTTTAATCGGTCCATCTCGAAACACTTTGCCAATTTCATAACGTTTAAAAGGCATCGGTAATGTTGGATTCATCGCAATAACTTTTGCAAATGGAATCGTTAAATCATAACGTAGAGCTAAGTCTCGTTGCCCTCGATCTGATAGCCGATACATCTCTTGTAAAATTTCCGCACCGCCAGCATATTTAGAAGCCATTAAGCTCGTATAGTTTAAGATTGGTGTTTCTAAAGGTTTACAGCCATATGCGATAAATGTATCTTCCAACGTACGGCGAATTTTCCGTCGAATCAGCTCTTGCTCCGGTAAATAATCTTGCGTTCCTCGTACATTTTGATACTCCATTTTCTTCATCTTTTTCACTCCTTCGTTTTTTGGAAAATAAAAAAACCGTACTAACAAAAGCTCCAATTTCGGCTTAGTTATACGATTTCATGAGAAATAGTCTTCCTATTCATTATTAAAAAATTAATAAAGATAGCAAGACTATTGGCTATGATGATGTGTAGTTGCAGATATTAGACGATTGAATACCGACATAGACTCTCCCCCATTCAATTATTCGTTACTTTAAACCATATCAATATTTTTGTCAATTCATTATTTTCTAACAATAATAAATAAAACAGTTAACAAGAAAGATAATCATTTAAATCATTATATAAAGCCTCAAGTTCTTCTATATTACATTCCGTTCCCTTTGCAATTTGCATCATTTCCTCCAGCTATTGTTAGTTCTTGCTATACAGTATACCTCAATCATTATTTGATAAGGTTGAAAATTTCTGTACAACGGGTATAGAGTTCTACAGCTATGGACAGAAGACGTCTTGCGGCTTTAATAGCTCATTTTCAATTAAAAGTAAAATAGTGAAGGAGTCGTATGCATGACCTATATGAATATTGGATTGAAGTTATTTTTTGGATTCATCGCTTTATTAATTGTTACGCGATTGTTAGGCAAAAAAGAAATATCACAGCTTACTCCCTTTGACTTTATTTACTCCATTGTACTTGGCGGCATTTTAGAAGAAAGTATTTATGATGATAATATTACACCGCTTCATGTTTGGTTTGCGGTCAGCGTATGGGGAGTCATGCTGTTTATCATTGAAATTTCCTCACAGCGTTTTGATAAATTTAGAGTTCTATTGAAAGGAGAAACATCCATTTTAATTAAGGATGGTCAATTCAACCTAAAGGAATTGCAAGCGAATCACTTAGAAATGGAGCAATTGCGAATTATGCTGCGCCAACAGGGGGTCTTCTCACTTCGGGAAGTATGTGATTTGTACTTAGAGCCTGGTGGTACTGTCAGCTTAAAAAAATATGCTAAGTTCGATACAGTCACACCAGCTATGCTGAATTTAAAGCCGGAAGATGAATCGATTAATTTCTTATTCGTAGATGATGGGGAAATTAATGAAGAAATTTTAAAGTATACAGGCAAGTCGAAGGAATGGCTATATGACGCACTGCACAAGGAAGGCTATACAGCTATTCATGATATTTTGTATGCGGAATGGTCAGAGACGGAAGGCTTTTACATTAAAACTTATTCGGCTAATAAGGAAAATTTACGAAAGGAAAATTAGCACGACGCATGTTAAATTGTATTTGAAAATACGTCAATTTTCCTTTAGACTTAAATTTTATTGCATTTTAGATTGATTCATTGTTATATGAAAGATTTAAATGTAAGTTATATATAATTTATCTTAATGGAAGTATAGAGGTAACATATGAGGAAAAAAGTTATTGTGTCATTAATGTTAATGACCTTCCTATCTGCTGTAGAAGGAACCATTATTAGTACAGCCATCCCCCGTATCACCAGTGATTTATCGGGTGTCGAACTTGTTAGTTGGGTCTATGCCATCTACATGCTTGCCACAGCTGTTTCAACGCCAATTTACGGGAAACTGGCTGACTTATTTGGACGAAAAAAAGTTTTACTTATTGGGGCTACCATCTTTTTAGTCGGCTCAGCACTTTGTGGTGTCGTTACATCGATGGAGCAACTGATCGTCTTTCGCGCCCTTCAAGGTCTAGGTGCTGGTGCTATTATGCCAATCACCATGACGATTATCGGTGACTTATATAGCGAAGTCAAAGACCGCGCTAAAGCACAAGGCTGGATTAGTGCCGTTTGGGGTATTTCAGGTGTAATTGGCCCACTAGTTGGTGGTTTTTTAGTAGATTCACTTTCTTGGCGCTACATCTTCTTTTTAAACGTACCATTTGGCATTATCGCTTGTATAATGATTGTTATTTATTACAAAGAATCCGTTAAACCTGCAAAGCATCATATCGATTATTTAGGCGCGACCGTGTTCTCATTAAGTGCCATTGCTCTTCTATATGCCCTATTAACGGGTAGTAGTAAGAACAACTGGGGAGACATAAGCATTATTAGTCTATTAATCTTTGCGGTTGTATCATTTATTATTTTCTTATTTATTGAGAAAAAATCGCCGGAACCATTAATTCCGCTAGCGCTTTTCGCTAACCGTACATTATCGATTATTAATATCCTAACACTTATTTCAGGTGCTATGCTGATTAGTCTAACAATGTATTTACCAATTTGGAGCCAAGGTGTATTAGGGAAAAATGCGACAGACGCAGGGCTGATTTTAATGCCTCTTCCTGTTATGTGGACAGTTGGTACGATTTTCTCTAGTAAACTAGTAGGTCGCTTCAATACGAAACAAATTATTTTACTTGGTGTTTGCGTACTGTCAGTTGCTGCCTTCTCATTATTTACATTGTCCATCACTTCACCAGCGTTCCTTATTTATGTTGGCGTTGGATTATTTGGACTTGGAATGGGACTTGTTTCACCTATTTACATGGTAACGATTCAAACAGCTGTTTCCAATCAAACGCGCGGCACAGCAATCGGCTTAAATACATTTATTAATACATTTAGCCAAACATTAGGCGCTGCAGTTTTCGGGGCGCTTTTCAATACAATGATCCATGCACGCGGCATTCAAAACTTGGATCTTGTATCTTCTAGTGGACATGCAGGAACAACTGCAAACATAGTAAGCAAATCACAAGAAGCATTAGCTTCCAGTGTCCACTTTATTTATATGGGTACTTTTTTATTAGCCATCGTCACATTATTCATTGTTTGGTTCTTTTTAAAGCCCTCCACTCAACTAGTGAGCGGTAAACAATAATGCCTATTAAAAATAAGCTATAAAGAAATGATACTTTATAGCTTATTTTAATTGGAATCTGCAGGTTTCTATTTGTTCTTGCAATTCTACTGTTGCCTAATGGCTTAAAATATTGGATATTCTCGTAATCCATTTCGCTTTAACATTTTGAAGGGCATGTATTGATTAACCTTTTGTCAAAACATGCTCTTTCGTTTTAATTCTCGGTTAAAAGTTCCTATTCAAAGTTCTATAAAATTACTTTCCACCACTATTACTCAATAATATTACTTTCTTAATATTTTATAGCAACTATGAATATCAATTGTATTTAAAAGATAGTTTTTAAAAAAGTGCTTAAAAAATTGTAAAACTTTTTTATCTTCGTTTCTCACATCAAAACATGCATAAGGAATATTAAGTTTAATTTGATTTTTTATAACTTCACCAAGTAATGGTCTTAAAATATAGTGATTCCTACTATTTTCTTTAACAAAAAGTGAAGTAATAAATAAATATTCATTATTATCATTCGTACTTAATATCCATCCGATGATCTCATTATTGGAGTAAATCCAAAAACTTGTTTGTGGACTAGTTTCTCCAAATTGAAAGTCCTCTAAAGGTGATAAATGTTTAGGATACCAATCGGCATTACGTAAAGTTTCTAGATCCGATTCCTGAATTTGATTCAACGCTTTAACCGAGAAATCTGTTGGAAAAGTGTTTGTTTCAATCCACTTTTCTTGGGCCATATCTTTAATATTAATAACAAAATGAGTTTTGTCTAAAACGGGTGGAGTCCACGATTGCTTTCTTAATGTAAATTTCACATTCGGACTCGTTTCAGGGAAAATATTTGTGTATAAAACTTTTGCACCTTTAGTCTTTAGTTCTTTTTCGGCAAACTTGAGAAGCTTTTCTTCAATGTTTTTATTGTGAAATTTCTCTCGAACATTGACTGAGTAAACGACCCCCATCTTATCTAGCTCTTTGTATTCCGCTAATATTACCCCAAGTATTTCATTATTTTTATCAAAAGCACCACCTACCACAAACGATTCGTTGTTTAGGTCTTTTAGTAAAAAATCACCTTTAACATTTTGAAAATATAATAATACTTCATTCACTTGTGATTGATTTAATTTTTGAATTTGCATAATTTTTACCTTCTATATAGAAATAGTTTAACTTAAAAATTGGTTTGAAAGATGAAATGGATCACTTGTTTAAGTGATCCATTTCGATTAACGTTAAGCTAATTTACGGATTTTGCCCTTGTCCTCTAACACTCTGTATATCAGATGCTGGTTTATAGAGGGTTTCTTTTACACGGATATGAATATATTGTGCAGTATTGGCTGGGATATTTTCAATTTCCCCTGTTACACTAGCTTTTTTCTCTAGCCAAATTGCATTATCTACTGCATTCGCATTACTATCAACATAATATTCATATGTTTCCTCTGGTATTAAACTTTGCAATTTTGTATAGCCTGCAACAGTTGACATTGCCGTAGCAGTAGGAGCAGCAGCAGGTTTGATATCCATTATTGTGATTTGCGCTAAATCTTGAACATCACTTGCCGGTTGAGCTCCTGCTGAAGCTACTCGAATGTGTACATATTGTCCCGCATCTACCGAAATGTTATCAATAGCAGTTTTACCTGATAGTAGTTTTGGTATTGCATTTGACCAGTCTGTACTAATAGATGTTGTAGCATTGTTATCTATTAAATATTCATACATAACACCATCCGTCAATCCTGTTAGTTGAATAGTTCCCGGATTAGTTCCTTGTGCTTTCGCTGCATTCGGTATAGCAATTGTATTTGCGTGAGAAGAAGGTATGTTAGTTATATCTATTGTTTTTGCATTAGAATATACTGTTTCATCCACAAACACTTTTTGAGGCTTCGCTTTATTGAAAGCAGCATCTAATAAGGAAATATCATTACCATTTGCACTTATTGTAATTGTCGTGTTTTGATCCATTTTTGATACTGTCGTTGAACCTAATGTTACAGTAACTGTATTTCCTGTAAGTGCAAAATTATCATCGCTTGTAAAAGTGAAATTAGTATTTGTCTGATTGTTTAATGCAAAATCATTAGCTAAATCAGCTAAATTATTTGAAAAAGTAATTACATCTTCAGAAAATGTAATCGTTAGTTGATCCCCTGCATCCATACCAGGTGAACCATTGTCAACGAATGCTGAACTAATAATAACCGGAGCAGCCTGATCAACTGCTGTAACATTAACTCCAGTAATATTTACTCCATTGACATCTACTATTGATCCGTTCGAATTTTGAGTAACTACTGGTGTATAGTGCGTACCATCCTTCGGCGTTACTCTAATTGTGATATATTGATTTTCACCCTGCGTATACAAAGGATTAGGAGTTGTACCGTTACTTAAAAATGGTGTTCTGCCGTTTTTATCTGTTACTTTTATAGATTCAACATCAAATCCATTCACTGTAAATGAATTATTATTTACTGATGTTGGCTTAATATTTGCTGAAAATTTCAGGCGAATCGTTTCAACTTTACCATCTTGAGAGCTTACACCATCTTTACCGTCTAACATAACAGTTTCTAACAACTGGTTATTGACCATTGTCACAGCAGCTACTTGTCCTACCTTTTTCGCTTGACCTGTTTGGTTTTTCTCTACTATAACAATTACCTTACCATTGGCCGCTAAAATCTTGCTATCATTCGGGAGTATATCCCATGAAGAAACATCAGCATTTAATGTTGGCTTTCCAGCATTGGCTACAATAGCGTTATCAAAAACTTTATAAACAAATTCAGATCCTAAATCAGGTGTTTCATCTATTGAAATGCTTGTTTTATCATTACTTAAAGCATCATCTACAGCATTCACAGTTAAAGTTCCTATTGTACCTATGATAGATACTGTTGTTGGTAAACTTGCAGGTACATTACCGTTTGCTGCAAAACGCACTTCATAGCTTGCTGCTCCTAAGCCCGTAATTTCAGTTGTTAATAAAGGTACATTCGTCCAGTTTGTATCAGTGATTAATTTATATTGATATACCTTACTTGCATCTAATCCTGTAATCTTACCGTCATTGCCTGCAGTAGTTGGAGACACACTTTGCAAGCCTGTTGGAGCTGTAGGTAGAGTAAAGGAATCATTGACAGTAGCCACCATCCCTACATTAGAACGTTCTGATCGATTTCCTGTAGCATCTACAGCAAAAACCGTATAATAGTATGTAGTTCCTGCAGTTACAGAATTATCAGTAAATGTCGTTATATTTTTTGCTATATTACTTCCAACTTTTGTTGCCCCAGTAGTTCCATTTGAATTAGTTGAGCGGAAAACTTCATAATAGGAAAGATCAGATGCGATGTTAGCAGCCCACGAAATAGTATTCTGTAATCCACCTACTGCTATAATGTTACTATCAGCACTTGCCCCTGTTACACCCGTCACTGCTACTGGTGCTGTTACGTCAATTGATGCACCACCAGAATTACCAGTTGACGATTCGATTAAATCTGGGTTCTTTGTCCCGCCGACTTGTTCGACATTTACCTTTACAGCATTATAGTTGCCAATAACATCCGCAGGTTTTACTCCTGTTGGAATAACAAGATTGCCAATTTTCGTTTCTGTTCCTATTGTTGTTTTTGTTTCATTATTAGGTATTTCAAGTTTACTTACGCGTCCAACTGTTTGTAAATTTACATTTGCTTTTGTCATTAGAGATACATTGGCAATATCACTTTTACCCGATATTTTAACCTCATTAGTCGTTGTCACTTGTAATGAAGTTACATTTGAGTTAATAGCTACGTCAGTAGCTCCTTGAGCAATGACTACTTTAGGAAGCACCACTGAATTTTCCGTACTTATTGTTGCATTGCTATTAACAACGATTTCACCTACTGTAGATGTTCCAGGTATTTTCGATAGGAAAATAACATCTGCATTTTTATCGACTCCAACAACGCCTAATTGGAATTCACTGAAAACAACTTTTCCTCTTGTTTTTGTTTCATTTACAGCTACAGGGAAGTTATTCGTAGATGCAACTTTTGTTGCAAATGTTTTATATGATTTAGTTTGACTTGCTACTTGCAAGGAATCATCAATCGTCGTTTTACCTTCTACTTTTGTAAATTCAGAGAAGAAAGAATTCTCAACACCTTTACCAATATGTAAATCCCCTTTAATTGTGATATTTCCCATTGTGAAATAA
>Ga0213825_1000649_pt1 | contig 25235 bp, 20 predicted proteins | sample MC6MC0900MG_FD_179896 | JGI IMG/M metagenome (GOLD analysis project Ga0213825, IMG submission 179896) | Enriched soil aggregate microbial communities from Iowa State University, Ames, United States - MC6-MC0900-MG | ecosystem: Environmental > Terrestrial > Soil > Unclassified | place: USA: Iowa... | reverse complement strand
TAATCCCTTTTTTTGTTCCTCTGATAAATTTTTAATTATATTAAATAATTCGTCATCTATATTTTCACAGTGTAGAGATTTATCTTGTGGAAGCTTAATAGTTGTATCAACTTTGTTTTCCAGTAATAAAAAAAATGAGCTAAGCGTTAGTCCAAATTGTTCGCAAATTTCACTTAACAGTGCATAATTCGCTTCCTGAATACCGCTCTCTATTCGTGAAATGGATGCTTGAGAAATATCTAACTTTTGAGCAAAATCGCTCATACTTAAATTATTTTCTTTGCGTAACGAACGTATTAACTGTCCTATTTGCAAGTTATTCATAAATGTTATTTCAACTCCACTTTATATTGTTTAATTAATCGTACAGTTATTGTATTTTACAATCAATAGAAAATAAATTATACTTAAAACGTAAATATACATAATGAGTAAAAGAGGGGGTTGAAAGTTATCGGAAACTTTGAATCAGCACTTATTTTATTAATAAATGAAAGGATTGATGTGCTTTATCATAACAAAGTTTTTAGGAATCACCAAAATGAAATGATTAAAGATGTTAAACAGAAATTATCCAAAACTCTTTCAGGCATAAGTGAAATAGAAGATAATGAGATTTATGAGTCGATACAGATATCAATTCTTAATTATCAGCACTTATTATTTCAAGATATATACAAGCAAGGCTTTTTAGATGGGATTGTACTCAGAGAAAAAATACCGGGGGGATCGATAAACGATGAAAGCCCTTTTTAAAGGTCAACTCACAATGGATGTATACAAAATTGTAGAGAGTTTAGAGGATGAAGAAGCTACACGAAGTTTAGCACATGAAGATATTACATCTGAATTGTTTAAAGAACTAAGGACATTAGTCGAAGCAAAAGGCTATCGTGTTCCTTACGTGGGGATAAATTTAGAATATGAGGGTGTGCCTACTAAACAATATGAAACAATAGTAAACAATGCTATTAATGAAGCAAAGCATCGTGAAATATATATTCGTGGAAAAGGAACTATAACACATATAACTTTTTAATTTATAGCATTTAAAGTTGCAGTTTTTTGGGGTTCATAATTACTTCTAAAAAACTGCTTTTTCTATAATTGTAATTTCAATATGAAATCCTTGTAATGATAAGAGGTGACACAGTTGAATAAAGGCAACATATAAATTGAAAAAATAAAAACATTAATCTCCAAAGATAAAATTTATAATGCGTAAATAAAGTATAGTGATCAAGAAGAAGTACTTTTTCCTGAGTTTTTAAAAACTTTAAGAGTTAAACAATTGTATACATTTAAATAATATTGAGCTTTTGTTATATGAAAGCATTGATGGTTCTCAAAAAGAAATTAATTTATTGAAGAATAACATAAAAAAGTTAGAGCAATATATTGGTTACTTTATTACGTGTGAAAAAGGAAATATGCAAACTAAAGAGGAGGTTCAAGCATTATATAAAAAAACTAAGATATTTGAAATAAGAATAGTATCTTGGATTGAAGATCAGAAAGAAATTTATAAACCAGAGCAGTCATTATATACATTGCAAAAGAAAGTCGTTGAGATAAACGATGAATTAAATAAATGTACGAGGAAATTACTTTATATTGAAAGTGATTTTAATATTTTGTTGTTGAAAAATGACTATAATTTGCAAATTCAAGAATTTAAAGACGTTCATGACTCTTATTTATATGTACCGTACCGTTTTCATTTCCATTTTTAACTTCCTTAAAGCCATCAGCTTCTTTAAGAATATACCTATATCTAGAGATAAGAGTCTATTCTTTTGGATTTCCCCTTGTTAAGTAATTAAATTAGTCATAATAGTAAATTGAAAAATAATATATATCTTTCTCGTTATTAATAAAGGCTGTTTTCTTATAGATTGTTGCTCTCTTGAAAATACTGAATATGGTTGAATATAATGCATTTTCAGGAGGCGTTCAATAATGTGGATATATGTATATGAAGCAGTCGGAGAATTAAGAAAAGCAGATCAACTAGCCTTATTTAAGGCAATGAAACAAGACCTATATCCAAATGAAGAAAATAAAATGGAAAAATTACTTCCAAAGATCAAGGAGTCTTGTGTTTGGGAATCAAACGTGTACATATGATATGGACAATAATTTGCGTATTCGTGTCAGTTCGCGAGACGACTCGAGGTATGGGAAGTACATATAGTGTTGTAAACACAAGATGACCAGGTACTCTCATTATGATGAGTGCCTGGTCATTCATATTTATGACTTAAAGTTTCTTAAGTCAATGTTTATATTCCTTGTGTCGGGAAGCGCATAACCTAAAAGAATCTTTTTCTAGAAAGATCCCCTTGATTCTACTTTTTAAAAATGTTTTTTAATATAACTCTAATTTTGCCTCGATAATCTACGTTTTCGCAATGTTTATCACAGTTAAAATGTACACCTGATAGTAGTAACATATCTTCAACATTACTGATTTGAACTTGTCCTGCATCTTTATTTGGCCCAATGAAACCTTCTGTAACTTTTTCTAGCTCTTGTGTGATTTTTTCAAAAGAATCTTTTTCTAAGTTTTTCGTACTTACAATTTCTTTCTCGCAGGTATTGCATGATACCACAAATCCAACTGACATAAATATTCACCTCATATAATAATTATGAACAACATTTTCAATTATATATCCCCGCTGGAAATATTGGAATATTTTTAATGGCTTTGTTTTATTTTTTTAATGGCTAAAGAACCAAGTTGTTTCGCACAGCGCTCTTAAATTAGACCAGATTTTATTCTACACGTTTTGCAGATTAAATCCGCCTTTGTTTTAACCGCAACAACCTTTGAAAAAACAGCCTTAATAAATGTGAACTGACTGACATCTGTTTGATGCTCATCAATTTTTATAATGATCAAGGTCAGTATCTATTCAGAGATAATACAAAACGGAAGCTGATTCACTACATATATTAATCAGAGAACCATAATTTATAGCAAAGATGTCAAAAGCGATAGAAGTATTTAAACGTGGTTCCCCATGCCTAGCCGGAGATGAATCATGCCTTTAACTAATAATTGCTTTAAACGTTTCTAAAAAGATATAAAGTGAGTTTCTATGCCCTATTAATATACTTAAATGGGTATATTAATAGGGTGTTCGTTGGGGGTGTGCGTTAAACGTGCGTTACTAAAATTCGCCTCAAAGCCTGTGCTATCAATATTCTTTGCGGGTTAAATACTTAACTAAAAGTCCTACTAAAATACTTTTAATAGGTGATTATTCATATGAAAACTTTGCTGAAAAAAAGCAGAAATGAGCGTGGTTTTTATATGAATATTTTGTAGAAAAGAGTGGTTTAAATAAGTGAAATTAAAATATATTATCTATTGCTATCAATAAATTTGGATTTGTAAATAACCAGTATACATAAAAATTATTTAAGGAGTGACTAAAAAATAAAGTGAGTTGGTTCTCCTATTTTTTAAAATAGTTTACTTGGGATAATCCTAATGTAATTTCAAATCCGTATCTTTTAAGAGAAAGGCTATCGATTTCTACCGAACAATAATTATTTTTTGGAGAGTTGTTGTAGATATACAGGAAAAATAAGTTAACAAATAAACCTTAAAATATATGAAAATCATATGCAAATCATATGAGAATACTCTTAGAATACTCTGTTTTACCTTGTATAATATTTGAAACTTATAGGAGGCGACTCAGAGGTGAAAATAGGAGAAGTCATAGAAAGCTTAAATAATGGTACAAGCCCTCAAGAAATAGCACAACAACTGAACATAAAAAATGTTAATACACTAAACGAGAAATTGGCAAATGCTGCAGTATATTTAAATGATGAAAATAACGAATGGGAATATGTTGGGGTTATCCCACGGAAATCGTTAAGTAGGGAGATCACAAAACGAGTTCAGAGATTACAAGAAGATAAAGTATATTTAAAGAAAGAGCTAGTATCTTCAGTTCAGAAAAATATAGAGGATAGTGAATTGCTATATATACTTTTTAAAGATTATAAAAAGGTGAAATGGAATAATCTGAATGTAAGAAAAACTATTTTTATAGAAGAGGAGTTATATTCGCATTTAAAAGTTTTTAGTGAAGAAAACGCACTCAAATTGAACGCATTATTAACAGTCTTAATCAAAAAAGGATTAGAAAGTTACCAGTTGAAAATTAAATAATTTTCAAGAGGCATACTTTCTTTGCGGGGGTGTGCCTCTTGTTACGGAGGAAACAATGAAATCAGACTTTAAATTAATTTATCACTACAAATATAATAAAAAAATTGAATTGAGAAGAGAAGATGTTAAAGCGCTATTATTTTTGTATGATCAATCTTTATTGTCTCAACCACAACTATTTATCTATTACCGATTAGTTATAGATCGATTTGCAGAAGCATCTTTTCGACGTAAAACGAAAAAATGGCATGAGGCTGGAATTATTCGAAAATCAAAGCGTTCTATAGAAAATGGCTACAAATTAGCATTTTTAAATCTTACTGAAGCGGGATTGACGTTACTGAAAGGTTTAGGGTTAATTCACTCAAAAAGCCAACTCAAATATCGTCCAGATAAAAATATCGATCATACATTAGTTATAAAACAAATAGCATTAGAGATATTTATTAAAGCTAAAGAGGAAGGAATTATGTTTTATCTTTCTGGAGAAGAGAAAATTAGGGTTCCTATTACCAACATAGATAGTTTTCTAGAAAAATTAAAAGGCGAGGTTCATTTCTATAAGCGAGAAGATTTAGGCAAAAATCAAATCCATTTGCCCTTTACTAATAGAAAATTAGAAAATACTGAATTAATCGTTAATAATTCGTTAGGAGTTGAATTAAAGGAAATTAAACCTGATTTGATGGTTTATTACAAAAAACAATTAGTGTTTTTTGAAGTTGACACAGGAAATGAATCGATTGATAGCGAGAATTCTAGTAATCAAAATACGATTGTAAGCAAAGTTAAACGATACAACTATCTCAAAACGGAATATCAAAAGCAGGAAGTTTTTATTGCGACAGCATTTGTTTTAGTTGATAAGGAACAGGATGTAATAACATTACGGGAACATTCAAATAAGAAGAAAAGAATACTCAATATGAAGGAAATAATTCTAATTAAAGTCTTAAACCATAATTTTTCTGTATATGCAATTGGTATGTCGAGAATAAGAGAAGTAGTGTATTTATTTTTCACTGGAAGGATTACTCCATTAGGAAGAATATTTAATGATAAAGGTCTTCGGTGGTTAGCGGAGTTCTTGAATAAAAACTTAAAGAATGAAACATTAACAATTGAGGTGACACATTTAAATAATTACAAGACATATGGAATTAATACTATTAACTTCAACTATAGTCCTGAAAATATTTTAACTTTACACCATCTGGGCGGAATACAACATATTGTACCGGTTTTGATTCGAGAAGGACATATCAAAGAAATGGAAAAAACTATTTACTATTTAGAGAAAGCACACAAAGGATTTTTTGCGTTTAATAGTAAAATATTATTGGTATACTCCTCTAATGCTGCTCTTGAAAATGATGTTTTTGGGAAAACAAAGCCAGGTGCAGAATTTAAATCACAAATAAAACATCTGTTGAAAATTAGTCTAGAGGATATAAATAATGGCATATTTCGTTTATATGATTTTAATGGATTGTTGAAGACTCCGGAAGATATTTTAATAAATTGATAGGCCACTAGTCTTAAACTATTAATACAAGCTAGTTTTATATTGACAATAAGATTTATATACTTTATTATAAATTTTGTAATTTTTTTTAGAAAATAAACTTAAAATCATTCAAATAAAAGCAACAAGGGAAACCCCCATGCTTATAAAACTCATTTTGTTAGCGTAATACCTCGCTATACAAGTAGTTTTATTTGTCGTGGGGGTTTTTTGTTTTTGAATTTTTTTTTGATAAAGAAAGGAATGCTATAGTGGCTAAGTTAATGGGAAGAAAAAGAATTGTTGTAAAAGAAGAAATAAATTTTATAGCAAAAGGCTTTTTCCCTGGTTTAATCCTTAACCAAATTCTATATTGGGGAGAGCGGACATATGATTATAATTTCTTTGTCGAGGAAGAGGTTGAAAATTTAAGAAGTCCAGAAAGTAATAGGAGAGAACATGGTTGGATCCGTAAAACGGCAGAAGAATTTGCAGAAGAATTAATGACTTCATTAGATAAAAAAACCATGAGAAAGTATATTAAACAACTAGTTGAACTAGGATTAATAGAAGAACGTAGAAATCCAAAAGATGCAAGAGATAGGACATTACAATATCGTTTAAATCTTAATCTGATTGCTAATACGTTAGCCATGACAGGGGATAAACTCGAGCATTATGTTAAATATCAAAAAATCATTAATGAAAAATCAATTGCAGGGAATATTGGGTTTACCAAAAGGAATATTGAACTTACGAGAGGGATTTCGGCTCCTTCCAAAGAGAAAAATTCCACAACATTATTAAAGAGTACTTCAGAAAATATAATAGAGAGTAATATAAACCTTAATGGTGCAAGCATAGATCTCGGAGAATCAATTAAAATAATCGGAAAAATATTTTTAGAACTAAGTAATCGACAGCGTCTCACAGAGAAGGATACAAATGCAATTAATTCCCTGTTAAAACATAAATACTCAACGCAAAAGATAATCAAATTGATGGAGGAATGTTTTAAGAATTATCCTAAAACGGATAAGCATAAGGGTATAACGGGATTTACATTTGTAAAAAATTATATCGAAGGCAAAAAAGGAGTAGTTAAAGATGAGTCTAAACCAGATAAGCCTCGAACAAATGATAGAAATCAAAAAAAAGGAACTACTGGACAAGGGATACAATCCGCCTCAATATCCGATGACAGCGGATGGGTGGGAGATACATTGTGCGACTACTAAATGTAAAAATGGTCTATGTGATGGTAGTGGATATATGCTATTAATCAAAAATGGAGATTCAGTTGTGCGTGAGTGTGAATGCTATGGTAGTAAGTTAACTAGAAGTAAAATTAAATCTGCACAGGTACCCACAGATTTTGAAAAAGTTACAATTAAATCTTTTGACATTAACCTTTATTCATGTCAAGAAGATAGACAAATTGCTGCTAAAGCAAAGAGGATTGCTGCTATGTACGTTCAAGAGTTTGATAACATGAATGGACTTGGAAAGGGGTTGTACTTATATAGTGAGGAAAAGGGATCTGGAAAAAGTCGACTAGCTATGAGCATCTTAAATGCATTAATTTTTAAATATAAAATTGACGGGCTATATATCACTACCAAAAGTCTTTTAGATGAAATTAAAGCCTCTTTTGAGAATAATACAACGGCAAAGGTAACAGAGATATTTAAAAACGTGCCAGTATTAGTATTAGATGATCTGGGGATTGAAACTGTATCGGAATGGTCGGAATCTATCTATACTCAAATTTTAGATGAGCGAATGGCATATAAACGCCCAACAATCATTACGTCGAATTTAAATATTTATGAGCTAAACAATTTATATAAACAGGGTCGTGTAGCTAGTAGGGTGAAGAAAATGACCATGTTTGTTCCGATGCCAGAAGAAGACGTTCGCGCAGTATTAGCTGAAAAAGAAAATACAGAAATATTGGAGAAGTTTTTGTCGATGTAGAAAGCTGAGAAATTCTACGTTGAATATGAGAAAAATAATAAATTTACATTTACCAGGGTTATTGTAAATTAGGCGTTGCTAGTGAATTAAGGCATTTATTGTAGTAACTATTAAAAATAATAATGTAGACTAACTATCTAAACAAAAATTTATACTCAAACGTTGATACCAAGTAGAATAAGGGAAATTTCGTAGTTACTATGATTTGGTATAGAAAAGTCTATTTGAAAACCTAAATGATACCGTGTAGATAATATTAAAGTATTCATTTAAATATGGTAACCAATAATAGTTACTATAGATAGCTACTATGGTAACCATTATTGGCGACTACTCAACAAAGTATACTGTTTATGGATTCAATGAATCCATAAACAGTATACTTTGAGGGGATAATACAAGTGAAGACGTGTCTACATTAGTAGTGAAGAGTTAGTAAACAAGAGATCTAAATATATTTAATTTTTGGGATTGAAGTTCTTTTTGGATAGTATTAGCATAAGTAGCGTTATGTTTGTAATTTTCCTCTAACAATAGATTCAGTAATTGCCAATCTTCTTCACTAAATTGAGTATTTTTATTATTTCTAATAGGCTTTTTAATTAACAAATCGCCATCCGAGATAACTTTATTAATGATGAGGTCTATACCAGGAAGTAAAAGATGGTAAAATATTAAATTTTGGTTTCTTATTAATAGTACATCTCCATATTTAGTAGAGGTAATTTCTGATTCCATATTAAGGAAATACTTATTAATAAATGATAATGATGAAGTAAGACCTGCAGCTGAAGTAATATACATATTATTTTTTTTATTCATTTTTTTAAATTCATCAATTAGATGTTCTGACCTAGGACATCCAGTAATATAGATTGCATTAGTATAATCTTCTAATAGCGCTAGAAGCCCCTTAGTGTTGTCAATTTTACATGATGCTTTAAAATCAATGTTTCTAGAAGAAAGTTTATTTGTAATCTTCGGATTATTCGTAAGATGTATAGAAACATCATAACGAATTTTTTGGATTATTCCTGTTTCGGGATGGATATGGATATATGGAGTAAATCTTTTTAATCCATAAATTTCCTTTAAAGAGGATTCTTGTTTATAAATTAGAAAATTATCCCCAAAAAGATATTCAGAACTTGATCTATTTAAAGGGTAGGGTTGGGCATATAAAAAAGATTCGAGTTCTAGTAAATCGATTGAATAAATTCTAGGACGCGTCAAATTAATATTTTCATCAAGTTTATTTTTTATTAAAGAATATTGCTCTACTTCTACATCATCGTATTTATCTAAAATAAAACCTTCTAAATTAGGCTGATATGTAATTGGCTTGATTGTTTCGTCATTTAAAAAAGGTAGGTCAGAGTAACCTTGATAATCTTGTGGAAAGATTATTTTCATAATTTTTTTGAATCTAGAATTTGGATAATATTTCTCGGAATTTTGATTTCTTATAAAATTTGCTAATTTACCCGGTCTTCCCCAAAGATCAGGATTGATTGGATTTAAATCAATATCTAATGCCATTTCAGCAGCTCTTAAAACTAAATACATAACAACATTAATATTAGTTTGTTCTTGTGATTTACCTTGTAGCCCTAGATAAAGGTCAGAAAAAGCCTGCTTTGTTTTATCGTCGATTTTATCATTTGTCATATCATTTTGTATTGATTTCAAATGCACACTTGCTGATTTACTAATATATTCAGGATTAATTATGTATTTATATTTATGTATTACTTTAGAATAAAAATTAGGGAGATTTTTCATATCGGATATTGCTTGCTGATAACCGTATCTAGCGGCAATATATAAAAGTTCTATGAGCGTAGCAGCAGCTTCGTGAACTTTTTCCTCATTTTTAGCTAGTAAGTTAATAATCTTTTTATTTGTAGGTTCGAATGAATTAATAGTATTAAAATATAACATAAAGTTTCCGTAAAAAGTTGTACGTACCAGATGTGAATGTATATATTCATGAACAGCTGTTGAATAAAATGTTGAAGGTCTTTGATTATAGATATCTACTTTAGTCATAGAAATATAACTGTATTTACCTGCTAATGTTAAATCCATATTAAAACTCCTTTTTATATTATTTTATAATAAAATTTATAATTACTAATAGATGTAGAGCTTTGTAGAGAACTAAAAATAGAATGATTGTTCACAAGGGAGTTTTACCTTTAATAAAACTAAGAATTTGTAGGAGCAGAGTTTACATTAGGCTAAAAAAGGCTTTAGTAAAGAATGGCTTTTTAAAATATTAAACGAACCAATTAAAAATAAAAAACATCCCATCTCCTCTAGCAATTATCACCTTAATAAATAGAAATCAATAAACTTATTGTTAAAAGTGTAAAGCAATTTGAATTTTTATTTAAATTGTGAATTTAAAGTTTGAAAGTTCTCTTTTTTTTTCTGTTTTACCAGATATAGAAAATAAAAAGATAGAACCCTATAGAACTTGCACTTAAAACTTCTGCGAAAAAAATATCGAGCAATTCAACTCAGTCATAATAAACTTATTACTTTAATATGGGTTCAATAACTAAAATATCATGAATTTCTACTTAAATCACTTTATATCTAATTATCCCTTTTTATACAAAGGTTCTATTTAATAAACTGTTGACTGATTTCAATGATGATTTTTCATTGTAATTATACGGTATTTTTATGTGAATATTGAAGTGCTTTTTTTAAATTATTTTGATTTTAATTACCTAAAAAAGTGACTTACCTTAATTTAAAGAATATAATTAAAAGGATTAAAGTGGAAAGGAGACGTTGATATGTATAAATCAAGACAAAATATGCAAGCTGCGTTAATTCCTCCTGAAATAGTTATAAATCATCATTATAATCATGGATTTCCTACCGATTATGGTAGAGCGATTATGCAAAATGAAATTTTGATTTTTAAGGAATCATTTGAAGAATCTTTCGGGGTTCAAGTAAATAAGCAGTTACAGTTAAATAATTTGGATGCATTTATACTTAATTTAATATTGGATTACTTAGAAAAAAATGAAAAAAGTCGAGAAAAGAAAGAGATGTATATTTCTATACCACAATTCTCCAGCTCGTTTCCAATACTTTTAACTTATCACCTTGTTTTCAATGACTTAGCATTTAGGATGAAGCAAAATGATAATGATTTTTCTAAATTTAAAAAAAATGAAGGTGTTTTATTAATTTCTCATAACGTAGATTTATTACAACATGTGTGGCATTCATCTTTGAATGATATATCTCTTAGAGAGTATTTTCCGACTTATGTTGTTAAGGGAGAAAGGTTTAAGGTATTCAATTTCAATACAGATTCAAAAACGTCTCATGTGAAAGATGATGGAACGCTCCCGTGGATTGGATTTTACCGAGCGCACAGGAAGAAACTGCTGGAAAACCTAGAGAAGAAGCCAAAGGTAATTATTTTGGATTTAATACCCCTATACCATCGTAAAAGGGCGAATGAACTAATTAGATGGGCAAAAAACCAGGCGGAGCATGTCATTATATTATTGCCTTCAAACGATATGACCTTATCGTTTGCTGTACAAAATCCCGACATGTATTATCCAATTAATCAATCCACAGCATCTATATTTGAAAATATTTTACCTTTTGTAACTAGCAATCTATTATATCCATCTTGGGGAACTTCGCATTCATTGAAGTATTTACAGCCTGCAGGCTTAAATTTTGAAATTAGAGAATACGCCAAAGTGGATAAAAACTTAATAGAACTATTAAAGCAATATGAATCAGCTCTAAATGATTGTAAAAAAATGAATGGGATGTTGCCAGATAAATACAGGAAGATAGATTCTTTAAAGCTACATATGTGTAATTTAGTTACACCGCTTTACGAATTTGAGAGAGAAAAAAGACAAGAAAAGCTTTTTAATATACTTGATCAGTATAGGAATTATAAACAAATTCCGCCTCAAGATTCTGAAGAGTTTAGCCTAGAAGCTAATTTAGCTCATCATTTATATAATACCTTCGAAGCGTTATATAAAGCACTCTATGATAGTAAATATTCTTTAAGAGGGAAATTGTTAATAGATACACTTCAAAATAATAGTTTTGAGAAAGGGCTAATACTTATTATTGATAAATATGAAAAACCTTTAGTGAAATCTTATTTATCAAATTATATAGATAGTAAGTATGAAGTATTAACATATAAGGAATTTAACGTTTTGCAATTGCAAAATAATTATCCTGTATATGATGCGTTATTTTTAACTACGCCATTTCCTAATAAATATTTATCTGGGTTTAATGTTACGAGGGCCTCTATCAATTTTATTAGTATATTTAATGATATACATAAATATTGTAAACAAATTGAATCTATATTTAATAATAAAAGGGATATGCATGGTCTATTAAGAAGATTTTCATTAAACCATAAGATAAATATAAGTGCGGCAAATTTACATAAAAAAGCCTTAAAAATAAATATATCGAAACAGGGTGAATATGTCTTAAAAGAAGATGAACTTGAAGTGGTAGAAGTAACTGATGAATTAAACTTAAGTATTTTTGATGATATGAGGTTATTAGAGTTACTAAAGTCTAATAGGCAATACCACTTGGAAAATATTGATTTAAGTACTTTGAGAAGTAAACAAGATGCGGCTTTATCTACAAAAGCGCAATTGGTTGAATTAGAGGACCTAGAAGGAAATAAAGAAAGAATATTTATTCCTCTCGAAGATTATTTAAATATTCAACGCCCTAATAAAAACTTATTCGAATCTTTAACAATAAGTAAAGTTAATACAGATGATTTATGGATAAGGGTTAATCATGATCAGAGAAAAGATCTATTTCAAGCAATTCTGAATGTAGCGTCTTCAACAATGATTATGCGTTGGATTAGCGAGGGTTTAACCATATGGAATGAAATACTGAATAGTGTATGGAAGAAATTTTATAGGGGGCAACGTTTTAAAAAAGAGGTTTTTGAAGAAATTAGAGGGGAAATTAATCTCAATGGTGGAAATGTTTCATCATATTCTACTGTATCAAATTGGTTCAAAAATATTAATTTAGTAAGAGATGAAGAAAATCTACTGGCCCTAATAAAAATATCTGCCAAGCCAGAGCTAATAGATAGTATACGTATTGTATTAAGCTCTATATCTGAGCTAAGAAGTATTCATATACAATTAGGAAGATCTATCTCCAAATTAATAAATATTCAGTCTCAAAGACTTTTGGACTATGAGAGTATGGATGAATGGATAACTCTTGGAAAGGATATAGTCATACCTACTGAAGATATTTCCTCTTTAATAAATATTGTCAGAGTAGTAAAAAACGATTCTGGGAATAGAGCTTTTATTCCTAACGAACTTATATATCAGAATATGAGCCAAGAAATTGCAAATGAAATTATAAAAACTTTTCCAAACGAGGAGGAAATCAAGAATGCCGAACTTGCTACAGAATCAAATTAAGTTTACTGAGTATATGGAATCCGTACTTCGTAATGGCTTACTAGGAACTGATACGTCATATGTAATTAATAATAAACCAACCTCTTTATTTTTTGGTGGGGTACTATTTCCTAACAGCATTTTTAAGGATATTAATGAAGTTGAAAATGCTGATAATGAAGCTGAAATGGATCCAGACGTAAGGTATACTAGCATATCTAAAAATGTAAGTATAGGTTTAGAATTTTTAATGAAGAATTTTAATGAAAATTTATCATGCTCTATAGAAGGAGAGTTTTCTTTTTTCTTAAGGGTGAAGCCAACTTTTGAGGAACAGGAAGAATCCCTGAAATTTTTGTTATCTGAAAATAATCAACATCAAGATGATGAAAAAAATAAAGTAAGTGATAAATCTAAAGGACTTACTTTAGTTGAAAAATATAAGAAAATTACTTTTAATTACTCGGATATAAAAGTGTATTATAAAGACGATCAATTGATATTAGATACTCTCTCATTAGAAAAGTGTAAAGAGAGTTTTAATACATTTTTAGAGAATATAATAAAAAATGATAACGAAGTTCTATTTCCGAAAAACGAGGTTGTGAACAAGGTTGGTGTAATTGAATTACCCAAGGTCTTTAATTTAGAGGAAGAATTTAATACATTTTTACACGAAATACAAGATACAGATTTTGTTTTACCAAATTATAATTTTGATTTAAAAGTTGAATTATTAGATTTTATTGATATGAATAATGTGAAAAAAGTAGTTGTTTCTTTTGTTAATACAGCTTCTTCATTAAATTCTATAAAAATTCATCCTTTAGAATATTTCGACTGTCATCTACAGGTTAGATTAATTGAAAAATATCATGAAAGGTTCATATTTGATGGTGTTCGTGACAATTATTTGTTAGATAAACATTATGATGTTAAGGGGCTTAATTGCACGGCTACAGCTATCTTTGAAAATGGATGGGTGTATTTTAACACAGAAGCAATTCCACGCTATTTCCAAAAATTATATCGTACAAGAGAAGATTTAACAGTTGAATTTGACTCATTACAAGATCCAAATTTAACTATTCAAAGATTAAATAATATAGTTTTAGATATGAAAGATTATGCCAATCGATGGGATAATTTTATTAATAACAATGGAGATCAAGATATTAAACTAACAACTCCAAATGAAATTGATCAATGTAAAAAATTACTTGATGAATTTAGAGAAGAGATCGAATCATTTGAGTTAGGAGTATACGTGTTATCTAGAGATTCAAAATTGTTACATGCATTTAATTTAACCAACAAAGTATTTATAGAAGCCAGTAAAGGAAAATATTTTGGCTGGAGGTTATTCCAGATTGTTTTTATAGTTAGAATGCTTCCTTCTTTATATAACCGAGAAATGCCTAGTGATGAACCAAGAAAAGAGGAAATCATTCAATCATCATTATATGCAGATGTATTATGGTTTCCAACAGGCGGTGGTAAAACAGAAGCCTATTTAGGTACAATTCTAACAGCTCTTTTTTATGATCGGATGAGAGGTAAATTAAGGGGAGTGTCTGCATGGCTACGTTTCCCATTACGAATGTTGTCTAAAAACCAGTTAGACAGATTAGCACGTGTTTTAATTATTGCAGAAAAATATCGACGTAATGATTCTAGTATTAATAACAGTGGTGTTCCTTTTTCAATAGGCTTTTTTGCAGGTGGTAATAACACTGATAATTTTGTTGATAAAAAGAAGAGGGATGCAGCTTTTCTAAGTAATAACACAAAAATTAATAAAATGTTAATTCATAAATGTCCAAGTTGTAATCATCCAGTTGAATTTTCATTTAATAATAATCAATGGAGATATGTGCATAAATGTATTAACCCAACTTGCTTCGTTACAAAAGAAATGAGTGGAAATATTCCTATTTATATTACTGATTCTGAGGTATATCGATTCGTACCGAGTGTGATTTGTGGAACTGTTGACAAAACAGCTATTTCTGGAAGGTATAGGGAGTTCTCGCAGCTATTTGGACAAGCACAAGGAAAATGTGATTCTCATGGATATTTTTCAGATCAATGTATAGTAGGGAGACATGATGATTACGGATCATGCGACAAAAAAGCTTCTACTAGCGATAGAGAAATAGGTAAAATAAGGAATGATTTTTATGATCCAGTTCCGTCATTATTTATACAAGATGAGTTGCATTTGCTAAAGGATGAGTTAGGATCCCTTTCCTCTCATTATGAGGGTTATTTATTAGAATTAGCGAGAGCATTCGGAAAATCTGAAAATCATTTACCGAAAATCATTGCTGCAACAGCTACAATCGAAGCATACGAAAAACATGTTAAACATTTATATTTAAGAAAGCCAAGAAAATATCCTTCCATGGGATATAAGCCTGGGGAATCATTTTATGCAACATCTACCCCTACAAATTATAGACGGCTTTATATAGGGTTACTACCACATTCAAAATCTCAAGAAGAAGTAATTTCGAGAGCGGTTTACCTATATCAAAGAGAAATCTATAAGATCTATGCTGACCCAATATTATATATGAAAAAAATAGGTTTGACGGGCATTAATAGTAGTGATTTTAAATTATTTATCTCAAACTATGATTTATCGACTATTTACGTCAATAATAAAGCTATGGGGTTTGATATTAATCGACGTTTAGAAGAATTTGGGGATTTGAAATTAAATACTGAAATTCTAACAGGCGAAAATGATATGGAAAAAATTGTTGAAGTTATAGATCGGATCGAATCTGAAAAAATAGGAAACTTAAATGAAAAACTAAATGTATTGAATGCAACGAGTTTAATAAGCCATGGAGTTGATTTAGAGAGAATAAATAACTTTTTCATGGCAGGTATGCCTTCTAAACAAGCAGAATATATACAAGCATCCAGTCGTTCTGCACGAACACATGTAGGTTTAGTATTTGTTACTTTCAAATCGACTAGTTTAAAAGAACGATCACAGTATCAATATTTCATTGAAAATCATAAGTTTTTAGATCAGCTTGTTGATCCTGTTCCTATTAATAGAATGGCAACAAAAGCAATTGAGAGATCTTTACCAGGTATTTTATCTTGTTTACTTTTAGGCATTCATTCAGGTAATAACAAGGCAATATTGGATACCTGTGGAAGAGTTGATAGATATATATCTGATAGAGAAGCTTCTGGTTATTCTGCTCAAGATGAATTATTAGAACAGCTTTATAGAATATATGGATGTGATAATTTAGACTTTCCGTTGGCTACAAGAGAAAAAAATAAAAACTATATTTCAAATTTATTTGACGACAAAATGGAATTTATTAGGAGTAGCCCTGTGAATGCAAAAATTAAAAGTAAAGATATTCTAAATCCAATTACTAGTTTTAGAGATATTGAAGAAGGATTACCGATCCAAGTAGATAGAAATACAGGGATTGTTCTGCATTATAATCAATTCTCTCAAAATAAAGGAGGGAAATAAAATGAGCGCGGATTTTACACGTGGAAGAAGTCAAATTATGTTTAAGTATTTACCAGGTGCAGTATTTTTAAATGATGGTAGATACTTTAAAGTTAGCAATTTAAACATGAGTAAAGTGAATTTTGATACTTCAAGAATTGAAGACGAGGTAAAAAAATTTATTTCAAATTGGACAAAAAACAAAGAACTAAAAGTATCCCCTTTTTCTAGAAATTCTGATAACTACTTTTTTGGTGAAATTCAAAGTGTAGAGTATGAGCTGTTTCCTTTAGTGTTTCACTGTGTAGCATGTAGCAATGTACATGAATATTGGAACTTGGAAACGTTAACTAAACAAAATCCCACGTTATCATGTGAGTTTTGTAATAAAAAAGCAAAATTGAAACAATTCCCATATGTAATGGTTCATGATAATGGAGACCTTAAATCACTAAAAGTTACTACTAATAAAGGAGCTAAATCGTTTAAAGAAAAATATGATGGCATAACAATGAACGATACGAGAAGTTTCTTAACGGCTTCTTGGTATAATAGAAAAACTCAAATCAATTTAGGCTCATTAGGAAGTAATAGAACGGATTTCCCAATAACTGAAGATATGAAACCTTTTATGGGTGGTAAGCATGCTTCTGACGGTGATGTTTTTAAACCATCTATTATTAATATTGTTAATTTGAAAAACGACGAATTGTTATCTAGACAATCAAATAATGATTTCTCGTATATACAATTAGGAGCTTTATTAGAACTACCATCAATCTCTAAAAGTGATTTTTCTCAAAACTTTAAAGTTCAGGATTCTAGCAATTTAGCGGCTAATTTGCTGAATGCATTACAAAATGAAGCTGAAAAAGCTGCGCTATTGAAAGCTCTTGGTAATATAGGACAAACACATCTTCTAGAGGAAACATCAATTAAAGATGAAGTAGATAATAAACTGTCGAGTTTAGGTTTAACTATGGAGGATGAAATTGTAGTTAATGATAGACTTTTACATGAGTATTTATATAGTTTATATGAAAGTGATGGTAAATCATTAGAAGATAAAATTGAAGAAGCAGACGGATCAAGTGATTTTTTGCAAAAAGATATATTAAATAAAGCTAAAAAGAAGTTATCTTTGATGGGTATTGAAAAAGCAACCCTTTTAGAAAAATTTCCTGTATTAACAGTGTCTCCTGGTTTTACAAGAAGAAGCTCTAATAGGAATGAGGCAATATTAAATCCTTATAAACAGAAAATACAAAACACTAATAAAACTGTAGTACCTGTTATGTTAAGTGAAAATGAATCGATAATATTTAAGTTAGATCCGTTAAGAATATTAGCTTGGTTAAATATAAATGGCTCACTTACTCTACCAAATATTCCTATTGATAAAACGGACGCTGAATTATATTTATATTTTGCTTCTCAAATTGCTAATTTTGAGGCTTCAGAGTTAGCAGAATTTAATCTTACAAATTATCAAACTATAGATAATAAAGCGATATCTGCAATGATTTTCCAATTATTGCATACGATTAGTCATATGATGTTGAATGCTGGTAAATCTGTTATAGGTTTAGATATAGACAGCTTAGCGGAGTATATTTTCCCATCTAGCTTAGCTTATGCTATCTATGTGTCAAAATTGCAAGGTGGAGGTATGGGGAATTTAATTGCAGCTTTTGAAAATGATCTTGAGAGATGGATTAACACTACTTATGAACATACTCAACTTTGTCTGTACGATCCTGTGTGTAAGGATCATAAAGCAGCGTGCCATGCATGTTCTTATTTAAAATTCTCATGCCAGCATTTTAACCGTGGAGTAAGTAGAACATTATTGATTGGCGGTAGCCTAGGAGATAAAAATTTAATAGGATTCTTCGATAGTAAAGTCAATCGTGAAATAAATCGCATAATGGGCGGTGTTTAAAGTTAAAGATCTGTATAACTTTCTATTAAAATATGATTTACATGAATATTTGGATATGGTTTCAAGTTCGTTAATATTTTTAGAATCTACATCAAACGGATTTTCTAAAGAACAATGGGTGGATTTAACTTACAATACAATAAGAGAAGCTAAAGATTTAGCTTCTCCTCTTTTTTCAATTTTGGTTAATTTAGATTATTTATATACATATGATGACGAATTATACTTTGCAAAAAATGAATTGATAATGAATGGCTTCCGTCAGATAAAATCTTATATAGAATTAAGCGAGAGCCTAACAGCAAAAGAGAAAAGCAAATTACTATGGAACATCGATTATGAATTTAGAAATAAATTGCCACAAACTTTAAGGACTGAATTTAATGATTTAACTTCCTTTTTAAAAAATATTATTTCTATAGCACAGAATAAAGTGATTTTTTGTGCTCCATATTTTTCAATAGCAGGAATCAAAGTTTTAGAAGGCTCTATTCAAGCAGCTTTAAGAAATAATCCTGAATTAAAGTTTCTTTTTTTAGTGGATGCTGAAGAACTAAGTATAAATCAAAACTTCATACAAAATATTCATTTATATATTCCAAAAAGTAATTATTCTCTATATTTACCAACTGATAAAATCGATGAGAATTTGACATTTCATTCAAAATTTTTAATTGTAGACGCTAAGATTGGTTATCTTGGATCAGCTAATTTTAGTGATAGAGCTTTAAGAGGTCAATTTGAGTTAGGGGTTAAATTGTCTGAAAATGATTGCTTCAACTTAGAATTATTAGTTGAAAAATGGATTGAATTAAATTATCTAACCCAAAACTTAAGTGAAGTATAGTTTTTTTTGAAGATAATCCTCCTTTTATATATAATAGAGATAGGTTTTTTATAGAAAGTAGGATAAATTTCATGTCTATTTTTGAGGGTATTAAACAAAATGCCTATTTTACAACTGAATTAGGAGAAGCATACTTAGCAGATACTAAAGAATTAATTAAATTTATTCCGGATGAAAGTATAGATTTAATAATGACATCCCCCCCATTCGCACTGGTAAGAAAAAAGAGTTACGGAAATGAAGATGAAAAAGCCTATATTCAATGGTTTATTGAAAATTTTGCTTTTGAATTCAAACGTATTTTAAAGCCAACAGGGAGCTTAGTTATTGATATTGGAGGAGCGTATAAACCTAAGAGACCTGTCCGTTCATTATACCATTTTGAATTATTAACTGAACTTTGTAATGGAAATCCAGGATTTAATTTGGCACAAGAATTTTATTGGTACAATCCATCTAAAATGCCAAGCCCTATACAGTGGGTAAATATTGAGAAGATGAGAGTTAAAGATTCAGTTAACCCGGTATGGTGGCTTTCTAAAACAGATCGACCAAAATCGAATAATAAAAATGTTTTAGTTCCCTATAAGGCTAGTATGCGTCGTTTATTGAAAAATGGATATAATAATGGGCGACGTCCATCCCAACACGTTGTTTCGGAAAAAGCTTGGCAAAAAGATAACGGAGGGGCTATTCCTTCTAACTTTCTTGGTTATAATGGAGAAGTTGATTTTGCAAAGTATATTAATGATATATATGAAGAATATTTAGGCAATTTTGAAGAACATCTATTACAAAGATTTTCAGAAGATTTCTCCGATAATGTTTTAGAAATTGCTAATACTTCATCCACGGATCGTTATCTAACAGCATGTAAGCAATTAGGATTAAATACGCATCCAGCAAGATTCCCATCTGATTTACCTGAATTCTTTATTAAGTTTCTAACAGATGAAAATGATATAGTTTTCGATCCATTCGGGGGAAGTTGTGTTACAGCTGAAGTGGCGGAAAAACTTAATCGTAGATGGATTACTTCTGAAATTACAGAAGAATATTTAAAGGGAGCTAAATATAGGTTTTTCGATTTAGAAGAAGTAATAAATAAAAAGGAGAACTAATATTATTGTTTTTTAATTCCCGTCTCCGTAAGCAAATTATAGTTTAAATTCATTTTGGGTCAAAGTGTGGGTCATGCTTTAAAATAGGTGCTGAAAAACCATTGAAAACACTGGTATTTCAGCACTTTTCATATTTTTCGTTTTAACACCCGCCGTCTCCATACATAAATTGACTACAATCATAGTCATATTTGTAATTTTAAGTATGTTTTTGCCGCTTTGGCAAGGATGTACTTAATTTTATTTTAGGCAAGGATATACTTGAAAAATTCATATGATATTAGTAGCCTTATATTGGTGCTACTGCTTTTATATGAGCGGTATGCTTACAGAATAAGGGGAATTCAACTTTATTTAATTGCCATCTTGTAAGGTATATTGTTGTTCAACAATCGAGATTATTAAATAACAACTTTTCGCTGAATTTTATCAAACATTGATTTGGTAGTCTGTATAGAATCTCGTGGATAAGAAAAATAAAAAACAGATAGAACGGTATTAATAAATAATACTAGTTCTACCCGTTTCATTGAACAAACTTTTCTTTCCTCTAACGATACTCACTATTAAGCTACTGTTTTTGCCTGTAATAAATTACGATAATCCAGTAAATGCTTCACCATTCATACAATATTCATTAAGAAAATGAAGTTTGCAAGGCATCCTGTGAATGGCTCAAAGAATAAATGGAAAAATTGCTATATTAACAGTGACATAAAAATAATCAACGAAAATGGCATGAGACGCTTTGTTATAAATGAAAGCCCTCAAATGATTTTGACAATCACTAGCATCGGTATAAAATAACCTGTCGCCTCCATCGTACTCATAATTATTTTACGCCTGGCACCCAACCGACATTACGTTTCATCATGTTCATTAGCGGTTCTGGAATGTTATTATCACGGCTCATATCCATTTCAGTAATAACTGGTTCACCAGCTGCTACTTTTTCTACCCAGTGGGGTTCAATTAATAGCTCGCGACCAAGTGCAAGTAAATCAGCACCTGTTTCCATCGCTTCTTTCGCATCTTCTGGTGAATAAATTGAACCAACGCCTATAAACGGTACACGACCGTCAATCACGCGTTTTAAAATTTTAATACGGTTTTCTTTTTCGCCGCTGTAACGACGGGCTTCTGCACGGAAATCACTTAATGAAATGTGTAAGTAATCGAGCTTTTCATCTGTTAAACGATCTACTAGTTGAACTGTTTCATCTAGAGTGATACCGTCTTCTTCAGGCTCTTCTGGGCTAAAACGATAACCAACGATAAATCGGTCATCAGCATATTGCACTTTTACACGGTGTACACTAGCGATAATTTCTAATAAGAATGTCATACGTTTTTCAACAGAGCCACCGTAACGGTCTGTACGTTTATTTGTAAGACCTGAAAAGAATTGTTGTAATAAATACGTATTGGCACCATGAATTTCGGCTCCGTCAAATCCTGCTTCAATTGCGCGACGTGTCGCTTCACCAAATGCTACGACTATTTCCTCAATTTCTTCTACCGTTAATGCACGAGCCATACCGCCATCTGCTGCAATGGTTTCACTTGCGCTTACGATATCTCCATTTGGCACAAGATCACGTACTGCTTGGCGTCCACCGTGATAGATTTGTAAAATTGCTTTTGCACCACCGTCATGAATCGCATCAGCAATACGTTTTAAGCTCGGAATATATTCATCGCTATGTGCCGAGATTTGACCTGGGAAGCCTTTCCCATTAGGAAGCACGTAAGCACATGCTGTAATCACCGCACCGACGCCATATGAGCGCTCACGGTAATATGTAATCTCCGCATCTGATACCGTATCATCCGCATTTGCTGAGTAAGTTGTCATTGGCGCCATTAAGTAACGATTACGAATTGTGAAGCCGTTATTAAAAGTAAATGGTGTTAAAAAAGTTGTCATGTTATTCACTCCTTCTAAAACAAGAGTAAATTTATCGGATTTAAAAGTCAAAGATCGTGCTTTACAACATTTTATTTCTTAAATCATAAGGAAAAAAGCAGTAGAAAGCATAACTGTATGGAGTGGAGTTTACAATGTTGGAATCCTACTTAATACTGTATTGTAAAAAGGGGGATTGGAGGATCAACAAAAAGACTAAAACCTATTAGCGTAGAGGAGGAATTAATAATAAAATCATTCTCCACATCTTGATTAAAGACTTGATTATAACTCATCTAAGTTGATCTAGCTTCTATCTCTAAATAAAAAGTACATATGAAATTTGAAACTATTAATATGGAATGTTTTTAATTCTTGAAGTATTGTAGATGACAGTTTCATGATGTTTATTTGTTAGAAGTTTTAGTTGAAATTGTGCTGTGACAGTCTTGTTTTGATCGATAAACCCCTTGTAAAGAGAGTTTTCGATTTTTTGAATCAGTTGCGGTTGCTCCATGTAAATTCATATCGTTTCATTCATTTTATTTTGCTTCATTTGTAATCTTCACTACTGCAGGGATATCTGCAGGGGCGAAATTTAACTGTGAAAGTTTATCTCGCTTAACCCATTTCGTAGCAGCATGTTCTAATGCGTTCGGTTGTCCATCTTCTAATTGTGCTTTGTATGTTTCGAGTCGAACAATTACTCTTTCATATTCATATGTAGTATCTTCTACTTTTGCACCTACTTGAATCGTACAAGCAAATTCCTCCTGAATTTCTCGTTTTAACGCTTGTTCAGGTGTTTCTCCAACTTCAATTTTCCCGCCAGGAAATTCCCAATAATTCGCCAAATCCATTTCTGGACTTCTTAGCGCACAGAAAATTTCATTTTTTTCGTTTTCGATAATCGCACCAACGACATGGACAGTTTTTTTCATAATATATCACCTTTTTTCTTTTTAATAATTTAAGTTTAGCTTATTTAGTAACTTTTACATAACAAATTTTCGAACTACATAAAGCGATAGAACCAATAAAATGATTAGCACAACAACAATTACCATTGGATCATTCTTAAAACCGATACCGCCTAATGTGACTAAAATTGCTCCCAATATTAATTGCGCCCCTCCCATAATATCTGCCACTTTTTTAATATCTTTAACCGATTTGTTTCGTAGAAAAGTTAATAATTCAATCCGTTGTTTAACACCGATTAAATAACCAAATAGTAATAAAATAGATCCTAAAAATAATAGGTTTACATTCAAAACTAAAATCTCCCTCCATAATCTTCTGAAGTGTTTCAATTTATTCCATTATATACAATGATAATAGCCTGGAAGTTTCGGTTACTTACTCTAGCATACCATTTATCCAAATATTGGTGATAAGAAGTGTTTAGTAACCTTGTTCATTTATTCCCATGTATTTGGATGTTATATTAAATGGAAAAGAGGTGTTAGAGTGAGATTACTATTTAGTGTATTAAGAAAAATACTAGAGAAAGAGTCTTTTTCACACAAAACATATAAAATTGATGAATTTGAGTTTCGAGATTTTTTGAATATGGCAATAAAGAAAGATTATATTTGTGTCGTGCAGGGTCGTATTAAACATACATATGCTCTTACAGAAAAAGGATACGAATTCCTGAAGTCTAATATGCGATTTAATAGTGAGATTCCTAGTGATCCAAAAGAGCTGCTTCAATGGGTTCGGTTTGAAGGGGAAGTTTATACGCCAAAAAACAAAGAATCTGAGCCTGAACAGAATAGCTATGAACTAGAAACGATTGAATATTTTCAATGGAGTGAAAAGTTACATTCAACACTTCATTCCATTAAGAACAAGGGTGGCATAGGGCATCTATTTATTAATCAACCTGCATTAGAAAGTGACGTGCTACAGATTGAAAGTAGTATTGGGTTTAAACTACCAGCATCGTTTAAAAAAGTAGTGATAGAGTATTCACGTCAATGTGATTTTTATTGGAATACACAAGAAATGTCAACATGTGTATTGGATGATCAAAATTTTTATTCAGCTCAAGGCGAACCATATACAAGCAGGATAATGAATGGGGGCCTATTTGATTTCGGGCTATGGAATCTTGATAAGTTAGTCCATTTAAACGACATAAGAATCGACCATGATTACCTTGATGAACAGAATGATACATTCCAATTTTGGTCAAATTCATTTATTTTTTCCGGGGATGGGATGGGGAATTACTTTGCAATAGACCTCAAATACAATATAGGGGAAGTTATCTATTTAACAAATGATAAAGATTTTCACGGTTGGAGGCTAGGGAAATCCTTTGAATCGTTTATGAATAACTGGATTCAAATAGGTTGTGCTGGCGGTTTTATCAATGACTATATTGCGCTATCATCACGACACATCCCTTATATTAACAATAAAACACCAAACGCTCTTACATTAAAGAAATGGTTAAAAATTGCTTAGAAATGATACCTTTTCTAAGGGAATTAATACTAGAAAAAAATGCTTGAGTTGAAAGAATCTTGTCTTTTAATAGATGGGATTCTTTTTTTGCCTTATTAAAGGTATTTAGCAGAGGAAGTAACTTTAAAATAATAGGCATGTACAACCTACATTTCTAAATATCTCTTTTACTTTGAATAAGGAACAACGAAGTTCATTTAAAATTAATGGTATCTTCCTTGTATTGCTTACGGCATATTTTTTAGGATAACGGTTTGTCAAAAGACTTATAAAAGTATAACACTTTTCAATTAATTGCTTTTTTAAACCATTCCATGAT
>Ga0213825_1000648_pt1 | contig 25243 bp, 22 predicted proteins | sample MC6MC0900MG_FD_179896 | JGI IMG/M metagenome (GOLD analysis project Ga0213825, IMG submission 179896) | Enriched soil aggregate microbial communities from Iowa State University, Ames, United States - MC6-MC0900-MG | ecosystem: Environmental > Terrestrial > Soil > Unclassified | place: USA: Iowa... | reverse complement strand
GATAAGGCGTAAAGCCCCAGCCTAGTGCGCAGAGTGCGAGCAAAAAAAATAACGCTCTCTTCTGCATAGCAAAAATGTGATGCAAATCTAGCATTGGTTGTAATCTCCTGAATCATTTTTTCGAGTATTGAAAACGTTTGCTGACCACCATGTGAAATCAGAAAAGAGCAGTGAAAAACACTACTCACAGCGGAATAGTAACGGGAGAGTCATTTCAATTACAGGTGTAAATTCCCAAAAAATGCCTTACACCCCTTACCTACTTCGGAAAAAACCGAAACGCACAAAACGTTGCAAATCGACAGCTTTTATTTTGAACTGTCAATTTAGTAGAAACTTGATATAACAAGTGTTTCAACGCCTTTCAACGAATAGAAACCCTTATCATTCTTACCCTTTGTAAGCATACAATAGGAGGTATTTGAAGTCAATTAGTAAAGGAGAAAAACTTCACAGCCACTATACTCTTGTCAAATTGTTGACAAATTTGTGTATGAAATTTCATAGATTCAAAATTTATTTTCGGAATTATGCAAAAAAAAGCTAATTTACGACAGGATTTCGCTCGTAAATTAGCCTACCCATCAAACTAGGTAAAATAGACTCATTTTTATTTATAAAAATAGTACATTAATTGCTTTTATGCAAAAAATCTAAGAGGGCTTTTACAATTCGCTCAGAGGCATGCCCATCACCGTACGGATTTGATGCTTTTGCCATGGTTTCATAGGCATTTGTATCTTCTAATAATTCCTTTGCAAGAGCATAGATTGTTTCTTCTTCTGTCCCTGCTAGCTTTAAAGTGCCCGCCGCAATTCCTTCTGGACGCTCTGTAGTATCTCTTAGCACAAGAACTGGTTTCCCTAATGAAGGTGCCTCCTCCTGAATACCACCTGAATCTGTAAGTATCATATAAGAGTTAGCCGCGAAATTATGGAAATCGAATACTTCTAGCGGCTCAATTAAATGCACGCGCTTATGATTCCCTAAAATGTCATTGGCAATTTCACGTACGGCCGGGTTCATATGCACCGGATACACAACTTGTACATCTTCGTGCTCGGATAAGATTCTCGTAATTGCACGGAACATATGACGCATTGGTTCACCCAGATTTTCACGACGATGCGCTGTTAATAAAATCATGCGATCCTTACCAATTTTCTCTAATACAGGGTGTGTATACTGTTCACTGACCGTCGTAGCTAATGCATCAATTGCTGTATTACCTGTGACAAAAATAGTTTCTAATTTTTTATTTTCATCTAATAGATTTTTCTTTGATACTTCAGTCGGTGCAAAATGAAGATCAGCCATGACTCCTGTTAATTGTCGATTCATTTCCTCTGGATAAGGTGAATACTTATTCCACGTACGTAGCCCTGCCTCCACATGACCAATTGCAATTTGGTTATAGAATGCTGCAAGACTTGCAACAAAAGTAGTCGTTGTATCGCCATGTACTAAAACAATATCTGGCTTAGCCTCTTTCATGACTTGATCTAAACCATGTAATGCATTCGTTGTCACGTCGATTAATGTTTGACGATCCTTCATAATATTTAAGTCGTAGTCAGGTACGATTTTAAATGTTTCTAAAACTTGATCTAGCATTTGGCGATGTTGAGCAGTTACAGTCACAATCGATTCTATTTGCTCAGGATGTTTTTGTAATTCTAATACAAGAGGAGCCATCTTAATTGCCTCTGGTCTTGTACCAAAAATCGTCATTACTTTCCATTTTTTCGTCAAAACGATTTGCACCGTCCTTTATATTATTGTATGAAAAGTGTTTTTCCCCGTTGAAATGCACTTGTCTTCATTCAGCAAATGATGGAGTGGATTTGGTTACTTTTTCGTGGGTGTCCAAACACCTACTGAAATAGCAGAACTTCAAGTGGGAGCCACCTAAACATACGATGAAACGTCCTTCAATATTGAAGGACGCTTTGAAGTTTTATAAGTTGCCAAAAAAGTCATACACTAGAGATCAACCTTATTTCGTACCGAATAGGCGATCTCCTGCATCTCCTAAACCTGGCACAATATAGCCATGGTCATTTAATTTTTCGTCAAGAGCAGCAATATAAATATCCACATCTGAATGTTCTTCTTGAATTGCTTTTACACCCTCTGGCGCAGCGATTAAACACATAAATTTAATATTTTTCGCTCCACGTTTTTTCAGGGAGTTAATAGCCTCCACTGCTGAACCACCAGTTGCAAGCATTGGATCTACAATGATGAAATCACGTTCCTCAACATCTGCTGGAAGCTTTGCGTAATATTCAACCGGCTTTAATGTTTCTGGGTCACGATATAGACCGATATGACCTACTTTTGCCGCTGGAATTAGCTTTAATACACCATCTACCATCCCAATTCCTGCACGTAAAATTGGGACAATCGCAAGTTTTTTTCCAGAAAGAACTTTTGTTTTCGCTATAGTGACAGGTGTTTCAATTTCGATTTCTTCCACCGGCATATCACGAGTAATTTCAAATGCCATAAGAGTAGCTACCTCATCAACTAGCTCACGAAATTCTTTTGTTCCCGTATTCTTATCACGAATATAAGTTAACTTGTGTTGGATTAGTGGATGATCAAATACATATACTTTGCTCAAAGGAATTCTCTCCTAACCGTTCGGATTTCATTTTTATCTCACCTAGTATAACAGAAAAAAGGAGTCGTCTCAAAATTAAATTTGAGACAACTCCATTTCTAAAATGTTACCTAAGAACGATTATTCGTCTAGTATTTTATCTAATTGCTCAATAGGCATAGGTTTGTAATAAAAATAGCCTTGTCCCACAGTACAACCAAGTGCACGTAATATTTCAACCTGCTCCTCGTTTTCAATACCTTCAGCCACTGAAGTCATTCCTAGATTTAATGCTAATTGTATAATAGAACGAACAATTGCAAGCGTAGCAGCATCATTAATAGCATTGATAAAACTTCGATCAATTTTTAATTCTGTAAACGGGAGCCTTTGTAAATAGCTTAGTGATGAAAATCCTGTTCCAAAATCATCTACTGATGTTTTAAACCCGTAGCTCTTCAACTCCTGAATGATGGTGAAGGCTGATTGAAAATCGACCAAGCCAATATTTTCAGTCACCTCTAATATGATATATTCTGGATCAATATCAAATTTTCGAACTAAATTCACAATATCTTGAACAAAGTGAACATAATAAAAATGATCTGGCGAAATATTTACTGCAACCCTTACTAAATTTTTACCCATTTTCTTGCGTTCGGCTAACCATGAAAGAACAATCTCTAATATTTGAACATCAATTTCTCGCACTTTCCCCGCACTTTCTGCAACAGAAATGAAAACTGCTGGTGACACAAAACCAAGCTTTGGAGAAATCCAGCGGGCAAGCGCTTCAATACTTTGGATTTCCCCGGTACGTAAATCAACCTTTGGCTGTAAGTTAACAGAAATCTCCTTGTTTTTTAATGCCTGTGACAAATGATTTAACACCGTCATTTGCTGTTCAAGGACATCATTTCTTTCCTGGGTGAAAATTTCCATATGGGTACCTGGTTTATTAGCTGCAAAGGATAAGGCATTGTCTGCAAAGCGAATTGCATCAGCAATTTTTATATCATCATTATAAAAAGCAATGCCTGTTTTCAATGTAATAAAAATGTGCTTTCCACCAATGATAAAAGGCTGACGAATAATTTCTTTAATACGTTTCTCGTAATTTTGAAAAGTAGCTTGGGATGTCACACTTGAAAGAATCAAACTAGAGCTTGTGAATCTAGCAATATATTCATTATACTCATCTTTTTCTTCATTTAGTCGTTTAGCAATTTGTCTTAATAGCTCGTCTCCTGCTTCTCGACCATATAGCTCAACTATTTGATGAAATTCACTAGGTTTTAAGATTTTAATATAACCACATTGACCACGCTCTTTATCTTTCTCTACCTTATTCAAGAAGCTGTGTCGATTAGGTAGCCCAGTAGTAATATCCATATAGGCCAAATCCCATATCATTTTTTGTGTTTTTGCATAAGAATATGCTAACGCCACCAATGAACCAATTTTACTAAACATGTTTTCAAAAAACTCTTTGTCATTAGGATAAGGCTTTAAAAATATTGCAAACAACCCTATTGATTGCTGTTGCTGATTTCGTATCGGTACAAACCATCCAGCTGTCTTTTTAGAGGCATTGGCAAAGTTTTTATGTTCTAATGGAATATCAATATCATCCAAATTTGTAATAAAAATAGATTTTCCCTCTTGTATAACTTGGTCATAAAAATTTTTGCTTTCACAGCGTTCAGACATCCCTTTTACTTTACTCTTCCCTGTAAAAACTTGAAATTGATTTGACTCTGCTTTAACTAGTACCATACTTACAATGTTCGGCATAAAAAATTCATCTAAGCCACTACAAATAATGCTCATCTTTTTATCAAATGGATTATCCTTTTCGATTGCTTCATACATAGCTTTTTCAAGGCGCATTAAAAAATCTTCAGTGTGGTAATACGTGACATCCTTTACAAGTAATAGCACATATAATGTTTCGTTTTTACTATTTTGAAATGGGAGCGCTTGTATTTCAGCCCAAAAAGGAGGTTTGTCCAAGCATTTATGATGTAATTTTGCTTGTACCATGACCCCACTATGTATTTTCTGCTTAATCATTTCAATAGTTGCCTTCTGCTCCTCATTTAATAGCAATGAAAAGTAATCACTTTCTACAATTTGTGTATGTGTAGTATTTGTTAGCGCACAAAAAGAATCATTACATTCCAATATTTTATGATTATTTTTTACGTCAAAAATAACGTAGCTTTCTTTTGAATTATCCCCTAATTTACGAATTGTGTTTAATAACATTTCATTCTGTATGTCCATCGATTTAGTAACCATCCAACCCCTCCCGTCTCGATCACTTCTTCTTTCTTACATTGTACATAAAAATTCAATAAATTGTCACTTTTATAAAAAAATCTTCTTTATTAGGACAGTATCTGTCCTCGATCCACTATACTATATCTTTTTCTAATCAGTTTATGTAAATTAATTCAAAAATAAGAGGATTTTATTTTTTTGTTAGAAAAAAAGATGCTTCTTACAGTTTTAGCCTTATTTTACAAAACAAAAGAGGCTATGTTTAAAGTGACCTATTGCACTTTAAACACAACCCCGATTAATAATTATGCGTATAAAGGATGTTTGTCTGTTAGAGCTTTAACGCGAGCTTTTGCCTCAGCTTTCACAGCTTCATTCTCTGGATTTTTTAGAACCGCTGCAATAATTGCGCCAACTTCTTTCATATCTTCCTCTTTGAAACCACGCGATGTAACTGCAGGTGTACCAATACGGATACCAGAAGTAACAAATGGAGATTCTGTATCATAAGGGATTGTATTTTTATTTGTTGTAATCCCTACTTCGTCTAGTGCATGCTCTGCTACTTTACCTGTTAAGCCAAGAGACTTCACATTAAGAAGCAATAGATGGTTATCTGTACCACCAGATACAATTTCAACGCCCTCAGCCACTAATACTTCACCTAATACTTTGGCATTCGCTTTAATTTGTTTTGCGTATTCTTTAAACTCTGGCTGTAATGCTTCGCCGAATGCTACTGCTTTTGCAGCGATAACGTGCATTAAAGGACCGCCTTGAATACCTGGGAATACAGATTTGTTTAGCTTTTGCTCCCATTCTTTCGAAGCAAGGATTAATCCACCACGCGGACCACGTAATGTTTTATGTGTTGTAGATGTCACAAAATCAGCATATGGCACTGGTGATTGATGTTCTCCAGCAGCTACTAGGCCAGCGATATGTGCCATATCAACCATAAAGTATGCTCCTACCTCATCTGCGATTTCACGGAACTTAGAAAAATCGATTTCACGTGGGTAAGCGGATGCACCTGCAACAATCAATTTTGGTTTATGCTCTAACGCTTTTTGACGTACATCTTCATAATCAATTACTTGAGTATCTTTTGTTACACCATATTCTACGAAATTATAGAGAATACCTGAGAAGTTTACTGGAGATCCATGTGTTAAGTGACCGCCATGAGAAAGGTTCATACCAAGAACTGTATCACCTGGCTCTAAAATTGTATGGTAAACTGCCATGTTAGCTTGTGCACCAGAATGCGGTTGCACGTTTGCATATTCCGCACCAAAGATTTCTTTTACACGGTCACGTGCAATATCCTCTACCACGTCTACATGTTCACAGCCACCATAATAACGTTTACCTGGATAACCCTCAGCATATTTATTTGTTAAAACAGAGCCCTGTGCTTCCATTACAGCTTCAGAAACAAAGTTCTCTGATGCGATTAACTCAATATTTGCTTGTTGACGTTTTTTTTCTGCAAGGATCCCCTCTAAAACTGCTTTGTCTTGTACTGCTAATTTTTCGTATGCCATGTTTGAAAAGCCTCCTAGTATGATTATTATTTATATTTACCCCTTTAAAAGAAAGGTAATATTATTTATATACTGCACGTTCTCCACCAATTAGCTTTGGACGTGTTGTAGCAATAGTTACAACTGCTTCTCCCACCATCCGAACCGATGTACGAACTGGGACAGCTACTGCCTTTAAATGCATGCCAATTAATGTTTGGCCTATATCAATTCCTGCGCTAGCCTTCACTGTTTCAACAACAACTGGATTGTCAAATTGTGTATAAGCATACGCAGACATTGAGCCTCCTGCTGTTCGAACAGGAACTACAGATACGGGTTCATAGCCAAAACGGTCTGCAATTGTTGCCTCCATTGTAATAGCGCGATTTATATGTTCACAGCCTTGGAATGCAAGATACAGCTGATGTTTCTTTGCAAATGATTGAAGAGGCTCGAATATCGCCTCAGCAATTTCAAGCGCACCCGCTGTGCCAATTTTCTGACCAATCACCTCAGATGTCGAGCAGCCTACGACAAAAATAGTATTTGGTCGTAAGGTTACCTGCTCTTCAAATTCAATGAGCAACTGAGTCAAATGTGTCCGTATTTGTTGTGTAACCACTATGCCTCAGCTCCTTTATATATCTAATTAGAAACCACACACGAAAAAGAAATAATCATGTGTGTAATAATTAGCTTTCATTATTGTTCAAGTTCAGTAATTTTTTCAATGCGACGAACATGACGTCCACCCTCAAATTCTGTTCCAAGCCATGTTTGGACAATTTCACGAGCAAGACCAGGTCCGATTACGCGTTCTCCCATAGACAAAACATTTGAGTCATTATGACAACGAGTTGCCTTTGCGCTAAATACATCATGCACTAAAGCACAACGAATTCCCTTCACTTTATTTGCAGCAATGGACATACCAATACCTGTGCCACAAATTAAAATACCTTTATCAAATTCCCCGCTAGCAACACCTTCAGAAACTGGTTTTGCATAATCAGGATAGTCTACTGAATCCGCAGATTGTGGACCAAAATCTTCGTAGCTAATATTTAGCTCATCTAACAGGTGCATAATCTCACGACGTAAGTTATTGCCTCCGTGATCAGAAGAAATTGCTATTCTCACTGGGTTCCCTCATTTCGAATTTATAGTCAACACTAGTGTACCACTTCTATCTCAAGAATAACATGATTTTTCTTGCATTTTTATGCTGATTTCTCCTGAAAGACGAACATTTCTTGTAAACTACTATAAGATCATTCACTTTTAAAGTTAATTTTTAAAAGATAAATAGAATTTTATTCTTCTAAATTCGGATAACAGTCATTTGTTGTAATATTCTATCTTCTATAGTTTTTTCACCTTTTTAATTACAGTGGACATACTTTATCAGTACATCAAATGTGAACACTGTATTGAGAATCCTCTCGGTTTAATGTTCTCTTCGCCACTTTTAGTAATTTATCCATTGCTTTCGAGGTTCTATCCGTCATTTTAAAGAATCTATCCTTTACTTTTGCTGTTCTATCCATCAATAAAAAACTGTAGCAAACTCGATTCATCCGAGTTGAACTACAGTCAAAAATCTTATGCTTGTCTATCAAATTGTTGAATCATTTTATGCAGCTCTTCCGATTGCTTCTTTAATCCCTGTGCTAATTGCTCCACCTGTTCCATAGCATAAGCTTGTTCTTCTGCCGCTCCGCGTACTTCTTCGGCACCCGCTGATGTTTCTTGTGCAATAGCAGCAACTTCTTGAGATTGGCGAGCAGTTGTTTCAATATTGTGCATTTGTTGTTCTATTAATGAAGATATTTCTACAATCGCTGTCGCCATTTCGTGTACGCTCGAAGACATTCCCTCTACAGCCGTAGTTGTTTCTGACACACGGGCAGCTTCCTTCGTTGCAAAAGCTACTTGTTGATTCATTTGTCTAACAACAATCTCCACGTTTTGTTGCATGGATTGTATTAAGCTTGTAATGCCTTGTACCGCTTTGGCGCTTTCATCAGCCAAACCACGAACCTCTTCAGCAACAACAGCAAAGCCCTTACCATGCTCACCGGCACGAGCCGCCTCAATGGAAGCATTTAATGCTAGTAAATTTGTCTGTGCTGCAATATCTCCTACTAAACTAATGATACGCTCCACTTGTCCAGCATTATCCTCTAATGCACGAATGCTCTCCAATGCTTCATTGTTACCAGTAGCGATTTGTTGAATACTATTAACTAATGTTTCAATAGCCATTGTCGTGTTCGTGAGATTATGTAAAATCTCTTTCGTTTGGGTTGCCGATGCTTCGGCTCTACTATTTACTTCTGTGGCAAGTGCCCGTACATCTTCAATAGCTTCAGCTGTATCTTGTACTGCTATAGCAGAGGCCTCTGCTCCAGTAGAAATATGCTTTACTGTAGAAGCAATACCTTCTGCTTTTTTCGTAGCAATAGCTGCCTCATCCGATAATTGAATAATCGATTGATTTGTTTGCTGGAAATTATGGTCTATACTTTCAACCATTTGTCGTAAGTTTAATACCATTTGCTGGAATGCCTCTGCAACAGAACGAATCTCATCATTTGTTTTCGGCAACTCTACATCTTGTCCTATCTTTCCTTCTGCGACACGTGATGCTGATAATTCTAGCTGCTGTAGTGGTTTGATTAAGACTCCGCAGAATCCCCAAGCTAAAATGCCTGACCACACTATACCTAATAGATAAGTAACTATTTCAAACAGTTTACGATTAATCTCTGGAAAGAAGGTAGGTTGTAAAAATTCGATAAATATAAAGCTAATGCTGTAGGTGATTAGTGCAAGAATACCGACAAATAATGCTAGTTTAAGTCGTAAGCCAAACTGTTTTTTCATAGCGACCCTCAATTCTTTTCAAGTTTTTTTACTAATCGTTCTACCAATTCTTTTAATTCTGCAAATGTTGCTTCATATATTTCTTTATTCCCACCATAAGGATCTACAACATTTTCCACACTACCTTCAATTATATATTCTTTAAAAGTAAAAACCTTGTGTTCTGTATTTGGATATTGAGCAATGATTGTATCTTTATGAGCTGTTGTCATTGTTAAAATTAAATCTGCCCATTCTATTTCAGAAATAGATAGTTGTGTAGCTGAATGTTGATGTCTCATATTCGCTTCATTTACTACTTGCTGCGCATGTGCGGACATTTCAGCATAGGGCATTGCAAAAATACCCGCTGATTGAACTTCAACATTAGCCAGCTGTTGATGTTTTAAAATAGCCTCTGCCATTGGACTGCGACAAGTATTCCCAGTACAAACAAATAGTATTTTCACACTTATCACCTTCCATTCTCTTCTCTTTCTTCTATTGTTGAATAGCTAAAATACTCATTATAATAAAAATAATACCTGCAATCATTTGAATTTTACTACCTAATAACAACTGACTTTTATTAGCAATGACTAAAGACCCATAAGAGCAAATTAGGGCACTTGCACCTGCACTGACAATAAATATTGTTTCTTCTAAGTTTAGCATACCAAAAGAGACACTTACTGAAAAGGTATCTAGGCTTGCAGTCACAGCTAAAAGTACCGGTGAAATTGTTACTTTTTCATTCTTTTGTGAGAACAGGAGCAAATGCATTCCAATCCCGAATAATAAAATACTTGAAACCCATTGTCCCCATTCTAACAGGAAATGAGTTAAATAGCTTCCTAATTCAAAGCCTAGTAACGGGAAAAGCATATGCAAAGCAGCCGTCCACACTGATAAAAAGAACTTATATCGGACATTCGGAATTAAGACATATAGACCTATTACATCAATAGACGTTAAGATACCTGCAAGTATGACCTGCAAGAAAGCACTCCTTCTTCACTAATATTTTATCATTTTATGCTCGAAAATACATTATTATCATCGTTATTCAATAGACATTTCCTTGTCTAAAGATATGTTTTTTACTATTCTTCTTCATAAAAAATAAGCATGCCAGTAATAATAACTAGTATGCTTATTCATTCATTTTTACGGTGTATACCATTTCCCACCAGCAGCCTTTTCTAATCGATTCATAATGGCGGCACCCATTCCTTCAGATGATGTAGTAGTTGCTAATATAATGGTAGCCGCTGTTTTATCGCATGCTCTTAATGCATGGTATAATGTAGCACCCATCTCTTCTTTCCGATGTGCCACTCCAATTGAGAAATAAAAATCTGCCTTTATGTCCCTAAAATTATCAGGAGCAAGTAGTGCTACCTTTTGCTGTTGTGCTTGTAATTGTTGTACAGCCTTCTTAACTTTTTCTACATCACAGTCTATTAATAACACAGGGGCATTCGGGGCATAATGTGTATATTTCATACCAGGCGCTTTTGGTGTTGATATTAAGTTTTGCTCATTTTTGGTTGGCTGAATAACAGGTCCAATCTCAAGCTCTAGCATTTCCTTTGTAATTCCACCTGGACGTAAAATAACCGGTGGCTCATGTGTTACATCCAATACTGTGGATTCTAGTCCAATTCCTGTAGAACCACCATCTAATATATAAGGTATGTACCCACCCAAATCATCCTGAACATGTACTGCTTCCGTAGGACTTGGCTTTCCACTACGATTAGCGCTAGGTGCAGCGAGTGGTTTTTTTAATTGTTGAAGTAACGCGAGCGCAACTGGATGATCTGGCATACGAATGCCTACTGTGTCAAGCCCAGCTGTCACACTTTTTGCCAATATATTTGGCTTTACTTGCATAACAAGTGTCAGTGGACCAGGCCAGAATAGCTCCATACATATTTTGGCTACTTCCGGAATATGTTTAATATAAAGCCCAACTTCCTCTTTCGTACCGATGTGGACGATTAATGGATTATCTGATGGGCGACCTTTTGCTTCAAATATTTTTTTAACTGCCTCGTCATTTGTTGCAACTGCACCCAAGCCATAAACCGTTTCTGTTGGAAAAGCTACCACTTCTCCTGCATTTAAGATATCCACAGCCTGTGCATAATTTAACTGATTATTCACATTACTGTCCACAACTTTGTAAACGGTTTCCATGATTAAAACCTTCCTTCAATTATCATTTTCACTGAATTATCCACATATTGTTAATAACTTTATAAAAATTGTGTATAAGTTATCTGAATTTGTGCACAATTCATTCAAAAAAACCCTTTATCCATTCCCAAATAAAAAATGTAACCTCTTCCTTTTCTTCTTCTGGCTCTTCGTTCTTGTCTGGTTCACAAATTGATGGAAATATGCTACACCACCAGTTATCACCACGCGCATTACCAATCTTTACAACAATTGAATGATACATGCTTTGTGGATAAAGAACAGCATTCTGTCTCTTAGGTGGAAATAAATGATCCCCAAGCTGAACCTGTGTATCAAGCTGTGGATAATTTTCGTTTATTTGTGTTTCAATTTCCCGCTTTAATAACTGTATTTGCTCATTATCCACAATTGTAGCAGCAGATACTTGCATAAAATATGGCTTTAAATCTTTAACAAGAAGCTCCTTTTCAAGCTGGTCCTGTGCTGTATTACTATTTGCAATTACTCTTATACGAAAATCTTGTTCTTGTTGTTGATTCATATTTTCCTTAGCTAATCCCACTAATGAAGGAATATATAAAATACATAGTTGTAAAGCAATGGCTATTAATACTAGTCTAGCAAAAGCTAGTAAGATATTCTGTTTTGGTAATCTTATAATCTTGTATTCATTTAACATAAAAATCCCTCCTTGCTCAACATTGTTGGCAAGAAGGAGATACTTTATACATGTATTTCACAAAAAATCATTCGAGGCCTACCATTAATATCTTTTTCTATCGAAATTATAGACTGTGGAAAACTATTTTTAAAGAACTTTGCAACCTGCTCTCCCTGTGTATAACCAATCTCTAGTCCAATAAGTGCGGGTTTATTCACAATGGCTGGCAGCTGTTCAGCCAACTTTCTATATAAAATAAGTCCCTCTTCCTCCGCAAAAAGCGCACTATGTGGTTCATGTTCAAGCACAATGCTCGACATCTCCTTTGCTTCATTAAAGGCAATATAAGGAGGGTTGGATAAAATGATATCGAATCGCTCGCCTACAAGTGGTGCCGTTAAATCGCCCAGTCTGAAATCAATAGTAGCTGCTAAATTTTCTGCATTCTTTTGGGCAGTCATTAGCGCCTTCTCGGATAAATCAGTAGCTACAACTGAAAGCTCTGGACATTCTAGCTTCATAGAAATAGCAATTGCTCCACTCCCTGTTCCAATATCAGCTAGCTTTAATGTTTGCTTATTAAACAGTTTGTCTAAGCGATTAATTGTTCCAAGTACTAACTCCTCTGTTTCAGGTCTAGGAATTAACACTGACTCATCCACGATAAATGAACGACCATAAAATTCCTCACTACCCACACAATACTGTACAGGGCGACCACTCGCATGCTCCTCAATAAGCTCCTTAAATTTCATTTGTTGTTCTATCGTTAGCATATCCTGAAGATGCAGCATTACTCCTGAGTAGCTAATCCCTAATATATGCTGCATAACAATACGTGCAGCAGTTTCCTCCCGACCATTATCCACTAAAAAAGAAGAAGCCCATGCAAGGGCCTCCATCACATTTTTATAAATCATCATTTAAACGCTCTAACTTTGATGCTTGCTCCTCTAAAATAAGGGCATCAATAATTTCGTCAAGTCTACCTTCGACGATTTGATCTAGCTTTTGAATCGTTAATCCAATACGGTGGTCTGTTACACGGTTTTGTGGATAATTGTAAGTACGAATACGCTCAGAGCGATCTCCTGAACCTACAGCTGATTTACGTGTGGCATCGATTTCCTTTTGTGCTTCTTGCATATACATATCAGCAACACGAGCACGAAGAATCTTCATTGCCTTTTCACGGTTTTTGATCTGGGAGCGCTCATCCTGCATCGATACTACAACACCTGTTGGTAAATGGGTCATACGAACGGCAGACATCGTTGTATTAACAGATTGACCCCCCGCACCAGAAGATGCGAATGTATCTACACGAATATCTTTTTCATGAATTTCAACATCTACTTCTTCTACCTCAGGTAAACATGCTACTGTTGCAGTTGATGTATGGATACGGCCCTGTGATTCTGTAGCAGGAACACGTTGTACACGGTGCGCGCCATTTTCAAATTTGAATTTAGAATAGGCACCTTGTCCATTAATCATAAAGATCACTTCTTTATAACCGCCCATTGGGTTTGGAGTAGCCTCCATAATATCAATTTTCCAGCCCTGTGTCTCCGCATAGCGAGAATACATACGGAATAAATCTCCCGCAAAAATATTTGCCTCATCCCCACCTGCTGCACCACGAATTTCCATAATAACGTTTTTATTATCGTTTGGGTCTTTTGGAATTAGTAAAATGCGTAAACGTTCTTCAAATTCTTCCTGCTGTGCTTTTAATAGATTAAATTCCTCTTTCACCATTTCATGCATATCAGGATCTTTTTCGCTGTCTAGCATTTCACGTGCATCAGCTAATTGCTCTTTTACATTTTTATATTCACGATAAGTATCTACAGTTTCCTGGATATCTGATTGCTCTTTGGAATATTCTCGTAATTTTTTACTATCATTCACAATATCAGGATCACTTAAAAGCTCTGTTAGCCTTTCATAACGATCCTCCACTGCCTGCAATCGATCAAACATGGATTTCACCTCTATTTAGTTTTTTAAGAAGTTTCTTCTTTTCTAAAGTCAAAAAGAAACTTAGCGTAATTACCATTCTTTATCTTGTTTAGCAAAAATAGCTCTTCAAATAACTTGTGGTTGACTTCCGCTCCGCCAGTGTGCTTTCCAGGGGGCGTCCGATGAGCCGCTTCACTCGCGCTGTGATCTGACCCCAAAAACTGTGCGACAGCAACAGATTTTTTGTCCCCCGATAGCAAAGCGTCAGGTTCAGAATACCTTACACACATCTGGATGTTGTGAGCTGAATGCGATTTCCCTATTCAGCGATGGTCAGCTCGAAAAAAATCCAGGCACAATATGATGGGACGTAATTGATTTCCACTACTTAGTATAAGGAAATTTTCACATGTACGCTACTTTTTCTTAGCTCTACGCTTGATTGTGTTATAGTGGTGGATGCGCGTGACATTTTCTGCAAACGGGATAGTAGGAATCATTACCACCAATTTGAATTTGATCACCTGTATATACAGGCTTTCCACTTTCATCAACACGTAAATTCATCGTTGCCTTTTTATGGCAGAACCAGCAAATGGTCTTCATTTCTTCAATTTTATCTGCATATGTAAGCATGTACTGACTGCCTTCAAATAACTCATTTTGAAAATCATTTTTCAAACCAAAGCCCATAACAGGTATATCCAATTCATCCACAATATTTGCTAGCTGTAAAACATGTGCCTTTTTTAAAAATTGTACTTCATCAACAAGAACACAGTATGGTTTAACTGCATTTTTTTCCACGAGATCAAATATATTTGTATCATCATAAACAGGTATAGCTTCTTGACGTAAGCCTACTCTACTTGAAACAAAGCCTACTTCATCTCGTGTATCTAAGCCTGATGTAAATATCATGACAGGTTTTTGTTGTTCTTCATAGTTATGCGCAACTTTCAAAATTTCAATGGATTTTCCACTATTCATCGCGCCATGCTTAAAATATAGCTGTGCCATGTTGTCTTCTCCCTTTCTACTTGTCGATCTGGATTGTTGAAAAGACTTGCATCAACGTGTTCATTCATATACTGAAAAAAATACCTGCCAAGCACATGCTTGGCAGGTATTAAACTAACATTAGTTTTTAAGACCGTATTTTTTGTTGAAACGATCCACGCGACCATCAGCAGACGCGAATTTTTGACGGCCAGTATAGAATGGGTGACATTCGTTGCAGAACTCGACAACGATGTTTTCTTTTACTGAACCAGTTTTGAAAGTGTTCCCACAAGAGCAAGTTACTGTTGCTTCTTTGTAGTCTGGATGAATTCCTTGTTTCATATTCGTTTTCTCCTCTCGCCCTGAACCATCTGGAACAGAGTATTATCGAACTGTACCTTACATAGCCCGAATATGAGTGAAACCATCAGCTATATATGTACACGTTGCATACTTTTGAAGTATAGCATATTCTTTTAAATTTTTTCAAGTAAAAAATGTATCTTATCTAATTATCCTTGTACTTCCCGATAATCATTATCTACTAAACCTATTTTTTTATTACGTTCTTTAAAACGAATATTGTGAGATGAAACATACGCTACTTTTGGTGCATCTGGTTCTAAATACAATTTAGCGCTATTTAACGCTAATATACCATCCGTAAATGCACCTGCTATATATCGAACCTTACTAGGATGATCTACAAAATCGCCTGCTCCATAAATCCCTTCAATGTTCGTTTCACGTTTTTCATTGACAATTGCAACGCCATCCTCAATGTTTAATCCCCATTTTTCAAGTGCACCATAATCACATTTTAAGCCATGATTCACAATGATCGCATCTAATTCAATACGTTCAATTACGCCTGTTTCCTTATTTTCTATTGAAACAGATTGTATTAATTCACCATCCCCATGTAGCTGAACTATTTCATAGGGTGTTTTTAAACATACTGAGGATTCCCTCATTTTTAAGACACTTTTTTCATGTCCGCCAAATTCATCTCGTCGATGAACAACTGTTACACTAGCAGCAATTGGCTCTAATTCATTTGCCCAGTCCACAGCAGAATTACCGCCGCCAGAAATTAAAATATGCTTATCGCGGAATATTTCTAATTCCTGCACAGTATAATGCAAGTTCGTTACTTCATATTTATCAGCACCCTCTATTTCAAGCTTTTGCATCGAAAGGACACCATACCCAACAGCCAAAATAACTGTTTTCGAATAATGCTTTTCACCTGTGGATGACGTCAAAATAAATGTACCATCACTTTGCTTTTCTAAATGCTCGACTTTCTGATTGAACACAATTGTTGGATCAAACGTTTTCGCCTGCTCGATTAAATGCTCGATTAGCTGACCGCCTAAAATTGGTGGTACCCCACCGACGTCCCATATCATTTTCTCAGGATAGATTAACATACGACCCCCAAGCTGAGAGCTATATTCAATAATTTTCGTCTTTAAATCCCGCATTCCACTATAAAAAGCCGTATAGAGCCCCGCTGGACCACCACCAACAATCGTCACATCATACAGTTCTTCCTTCATTTTTCTATATTCCTCCATTCAATCTACTCTTATGTTTTTTTATTATTTATTGTTTTAATCGAGCTAATAAGTATAGGAAATATGGGGCTCCTAAAACAGCAACAACTATCCCAGCAGGTATTTCAGAAGGCTCTAGTAAGGAACGACCAATGGTATCTGCCATTAGTACAAGTAAACCACCAACTAATGCTGAAGCAGGAAGTAAAATTTGATGTTTTGCTCCTACTAGTTGCCGTGCTAAATGTGGAGCAATCAATCCAACAAAGCCAATTCCTCCGCTGACTGAAACACTTGCTCCTGCTAAACCGACAGATGCTGCTAATAGCCAGCGACGTTCTTTTTCAATCGAAGCACCTAAACCAACTGCCGTTAACTCACCTAAATTCAAGACATTTAATACACGTGATTTTGAATAAACAAAAGGAAGCAGTACTACAATCCATGGCAATAATGCTAAAACAAATTTCCAATTCGAGCCCCAAATACTACCTGCAAGCCAAGTTGCCACAAATTGATAATTTTCAGGTGAAAGGCGGAGCGTTAGCACAATCATTGCTGAACTAATTCCCGCTGCTACAGCAATCCCGGTAAGAAGCAAGCGCATCGGTGTGATACCCTCATGACGTTTATAGGAAAGTGCATAAATAAGAATTGCAGTCATACCTGATCCAATAAAGGCTAATACTGGGAGAAGGAAAACAGGAGCTGCTGCTGTAGCCGGAAAGAAGGAAATAAATAACATTACCATAAGACCTGCACCAGCATTAATACCAAGAATACCGGGATCTGCCAAAGCATTCCTTGAAATCCCTTGTAAAATAGCACCAGAGATTGCTAACCCCATTCCTACTAACACAGCAACAATAATACGCGGAAGCCTAAATTCAAATAAAATAAGCTGCTGCTGCGCGTCGCCCTGACCAAATAAAGTACTTAGAACCTCCATAGGTGTTAGTTTAATAACCCCTGTATTCATACTAATAATAAAAGTAATAATAATTAATATCGTTAAGATGCTTAAAATGAAAAGATTCTTTTTCCTCGTCTTTTGCTGACTAGCTGTTAAATAACTATAATGACTCATAGCTCTTTTCCTCCTTTACGTGCTAAGTATAGGAAGAATGGTACGCCTATAAAGGCAATTAATGCCCCAATCGGTGATTCATATGGAGGATTGATGATACGGGCAATAAAATCAGCCAGTACAACAAGTAGTGCACCATACACTACTGAACAGGAAATAATCCAACGATAATCATGTCCTACTATGTATCTTGTTAAATGCGGAACAATTAGTCCTACAAAGCCAACTGCACCGACAACAGAAACAGCCGCACCCGCTAAAACAAGCACGATAATCATACCCCATACCTTAATGATACCTGTTCGCTGTCCCAAGCCGATTGCAATTTCCTCTCCTAAACTTAATAACGTAATTGAACGTGACAGAATTAGTGCCCCAATCATAGCTGCAAGTATCCAAGGCCCCATGATTTGTAGATGACTCCACTTAGTCCCTGAAACCCCACCTGCATACCAAAAGGCTAAATCTTGTCCAATACGAAAATAAAGAGCAATTCCTTCACCTAATGCCCCTAAAAGTGCACTTACTGCAGCCCCTGCAAGTACTAGTCTCATCGGTGTTAAGCCACCTTTAGCTATGGAGCCGACTCCATAAACAATAGCTACCCCTAATCCTGCACCTAAAAATGACCACATAATGATATACATATATGATAGACCTGGAAAAAATGCAAAGCAGACTGCAAGCATAAATGCTGCCCCAGCGTTTAACCCTAACAAACCTGAATCCGCTAATGGGTTGCGAGTCATTCCTTGCATAATAGCACCAGATACTGCAAAGCACGCACCAACTAATGCAGCACCTAATACTCGCGGTAAGCGTATCTCATGAATAATCTGATGTTCAGTTAAATCAGATGAAAAATTAAAGACTGCCTTCCATACAGTACTTAGCGAAATATCTGCCGCCCCAAAAGAGATTGATAAGGCTATTGCAAATACTAGTCCAACAAGTCCTACAACAAGTGCCACTACAGCACGTATTGGATGAGAACGTTTTTGTAGCTCCTCTAATTTTTCGAGTCCTTCTAGTCCTTCTGCTGACGTAGCCATGTGTTTCCTCCTTATCAATTACGCCCCAGCGTAATTGCGTCCGGATTTTTTCGAGCTCGCTCGAAAAGCTCCTCTTCAAAATCCGTTGACATCCGCCGGGGGCTTTATCTTGATTCAGCGGGTGTTTGTACGCCCGCTAAATAGAAAAATTTATCTCGCCACCTATAGAGGTGGGAGTATTCTGCTGAATCAAGATAATTCCTACTATTTCTTCCTACTAGAATTATTAACCACTACTCTTCTCTTCCATATAATTGGTAAGATAAACAAATCGGATTCTCGCTAAAAGGACAAGTAGCCATTTCTGCATCGATACTAAATACCTTTTGTAGATTTTCTTTAGTCATGACCTCATCAGGGCTTCCATTTACAATTAATTGTCCATTTCTCATCGCAATCATAAAATGAGAAAAACGGGAAGCGTGGTTTAAATCGTGTAAGACCATCACAATTGTACGTCCCTCTTCTTTATTCAGCTTTTGTAATAACAGCAGAATATCAAGTTGATGGGCTAAATCTAAATAAGTAGTAGGCTCATCCAATACTAGGATATCTGTCCCTTGTGCCAATGCCATGGCAATCCAAACACGCTGACGCTGTCCTCCAGACAAGGCTTCAATAGGACGATCACTAAATTCACGTAAACCAGTAACATCTATTGCCCAATGAATATATTCATAATCCTCTTTGTGTAGAGTGCCAAAACCTGTTTGATGTGGGAAACGACCATAGGATATTAATTCAAAAACAGTTAAACCTCCTGGTGCTGTTGCTGTTTGAGGCAATATCGCCATTCTTTTCGCAACCTCCTTAGTTTTTAACTGATGGATTGCCTTCCCATCCAAATAAACTGCACCGCTTTGCGTTCTTAGCATACGTGCCACAGCCTTTAATAAAGTAGATTTCCCACATCCATTTGGACCTATAATTGTTGAAATTTGACCTTTTGGAATTTCTACACTTAAATCATCTACAATTAAAGTAGAAGAATAACCAATAGCAATATGTTCTATTTCAAGGACTGCCATATAAAAATTTCTCTCCTTTAGGTATGAAGTTATAAATTCAAAGCATACAGTTTTTTCATAATGATAGATAAGTCATTTCTTCAATTTGAATTCTATATTTGTAGACCGAATTGTGCTGTATACAGTCCATAGTATGCTTTTTTGCTATTCATCAATTCATCGTGCGGGCCTTCTTCAATAATGCCCTTCTTCGACACAACAACAATACGATCAGCATCCTTAATGGTTGCTAAACGATGGGCTATTACTAGGGTTGTACGTCCTACTGAAAGCTCGTTTAATGCTTGTTGGATTGCTTGCTCTGTTTCTGTATCCAAGGCTGATGTCGCCTCATCTAAAATCAATATTTTAGGATTTTTTAAGAAGATCCTTGCAATTGATAATCTTTGTTTCTGTCCACCTGATAATTTCACACCACGCTCACCTATCAATGTATCCATTCCTTCTGGTAAAGCTTTAATAACATCTTCTAGTTGTGCTCGTCGTGCTGCATACCATATGTCTTCTTCACTTGCATTTAAATCACCATAAGCAATGTTTTCTCTTATTGTGCCATCAAATAAAAATACATCCTGTTGTACAATCCCAATATGAGAGCGTAGAGAGTGAAGCTTGAAATCTCTTATATCTATTCCATCAACTGTAATAGACCCTTCATTCACCTCATAAAAACGTGGCAGCAAACTACATATTGTTGATTTCCCAGCGCCTGATGGTCCAACGAGTGCAACCGTTTCGCCAGGACGAACCTTTAAATTAATTTGGTTTAAAGCTCTCTTGTCCTCGGTATAGCCAAAAGATACATTGTTAAATGTAATTTCTCCTTCAATGTCCTTAATTGCCTTCGCTTGTGGACGATCAGCAATTTCAGGCTCTGTTTCAAGAAAATCAACATAGCGCTTAAAGCCTGCCATGCCTTTAGGATAGCTTTCAATAAACATATTAATTTTATTAATAGGGCCTAATAGAATATTAGATAATAAGATAAATGCGATAAATTCACCATTTGTTAAATAACCATTTAACACAAAATACGCACCTATGAATAATGTAAACAATGATAAAACCTTCGTTAAAATTCCTGAGATAGCTTCATTCCAAGCCATCACTTTATAAGAAAATAGTTTTGTCATTCGAAATCTTTCATTATTTACCTTAAAGCGATTAATTTCATGCTCTTCATTTGTAAAGGCTTGTACAACACGAATACCGCTAACATTATTTTCAACCCGTGCATTAAAGTCAGCAATATCCCCAAACATTTGACGAAATGCCTTTGACATAAGCTTTCCAAAAATAATCGTTAGGATTAAAATAATTGGCACAAGCAGGAATATAAGAATTGTAAAGGTCGGATCAATATAAAACATAACGCCAAACGTCCCAATAATTGTCATAATAGCAATGAATATATCTTCTGGTCCGTGATGGGCTAGCTCTCCGATATCCATTAAATCATTTGTTAGACGTGAAACGAGATGCCCTGTTTTGTTATTATCAAAATATCGGAATGACAGCTTCTGTACATGGGTGAAAGCTTCCTTTCGCATGTCAGTTTCAATATTAATGCCTAACATATGTCCCCAATAAGAAACAATAAAGTGCAGAATAGAGTTTAAAATATAGAGCCCAAATAGCAATGAGCTTGCCATTATAATCCACTTTAATTCTCCATCTGGAAGAACATCATCGATTACCTTGTTTAGCACAATTGGAAAAGCCAACTCTATGAGCGCCACCAAAATTGCGCAGGAAAAGTCCAGTATAAATAATCCCTTGTAAGGTTTGTAATAAGAAAAGAAACGCTGTAATAACATGGATGCATCCTCCTATTTTTAATGTCCGCAAGCTCTAAAGGATCAATGATTAAAGATAATTGTAACTCAAATGATAATGATTATCAATTTCATTTATTGTGAAATCTAGTAAATAAGCTACCTGATTACAACAGGTAGCTTACCTCCCTAATTTATTGTCAGCTTCGCAATGAGTATCCTTACAAGGAACCCCCTAATGATTATTTTGCTAGTGTAAATTCTATAATTTTGTCAGCTAAATCTTCAGCTTGATGTAATCCAGAAAGTGGATCAGAGGCAAAATAAAATTCTGATGGTAACTGAATGGTCTTCCTTTTCTTTACAACATCCAGATTGGTCCAGGTTGATGGAAACTCTCCTTCTTTATTGAAGAAATTTATCACAAAAACATAATCCCCAACATAGTCTCCCACGACTTCATAAGAGATTTCATAACGCCCAAGACTAGGATCTTGTGTATCGAAAAGTTTTTGCACCATTTCCTGAGGTTTTACAGCAAGAATTTGATATAATGCCCTTCCACCCGACACGCTTTTATTTCCAACAATTGTGGCTTTCTTTGCGAATAAATCAAATATAGTAAATGTGGAATCTTCTGATACAACAGCATTTACTTTCTCTTGTGCCTTAGCTATCCGACTCTGGAAATCGTTGATAAAGGCATCCGCTTCCTGCTGCCTTCCTAAATATTCTCCCATTGCCTTAATTTCATCAGTGGCTGTTTTATAGGCTGTATCAGAGAAGACAATAGTTGGTGCAATTTTTTCATACTTCCCTACATCTTCTGGATTCCACGTAACAATTAAATCAGGCTTTAATTTTGCCGTTTTTTCTATCGACACATTACCATCTGTTCCAACATTTAAAATATCTTCGTTTTTGTAATATGGTTTCAAGAATGCTGCAAAGTCTAAATTTGCTGTTACAGCTCCTACTGGTACTACATCTAACGCTAGAATTTGACCAAGGTACCAGTCTGTTACAATACGTTCTGCTTTCATGGGTATGACTACCTCACGTCCACTATCATCTATGACCGTTTTTGTCATCGCTTCATTTGTTGTAAGTCTACGGGAATGGAGTTTACTTTCTCCACCATATGCCGAAAGTAAAACCAATAATTTAAGCAAAAAAGGTAGTTTTAGATGTTGGATTCTATTTGTTATCATTTCTTCATTTTTGAACCGATTTGCTTGTGCCAGCTGATTCTCATTGTATTGAAAACTGTTCTCAATTGTAATGGTGATTTCGGACATATCGGATGGATAATTCAGCCTGTAATTACTTGGAGCCATATTCGTCACCTTTTTAAAGGCTCGACTAAAATAGTATTCATCCTCAAATCCCAATGAAACAGCGATTTCTTTAATACTAAATTGATTGGCAAGAAGATATTTTTTTGCGTGTTCTATTCTCAATTGCTGTAAGTAAACTTGTGGACCAACTTCAAAACGAGCCTTAAAAATTCGTAATAAATGCCGTGTACTAATGTTGAGTAAATCCGCAAGTTTTTGAATGGATAAAGATTCATTAATGTGTTGCTCAATATATAGGCGGGCTACTTCAGCTTTATCAATTTCGTGAGGCTCTCCATATCCCCCCACAAGTTCTTGAAAAACACGATAAATAAGCTCATAAAAAGAAGCCTTTACTGATAAATGCTCTTGAATAGAACCGGACTGCCATTTGATATACATATCTTGCAGCAAAGAATGAATAGCGATAGGATTTGCTGATATACATGAAAAAGACGTTTGGAATGGTTGATATTGCATCTGTAAGTGCTGCATAAATGCATCTGTGTAAACAATATCCCCTCTATAGTAGATGAGATAATAACTCAATTTATCTTGAGCTGTAATATGTAAGGATTGCGATTTTCCAATATGAAAAATAGTAAAGCGCTGTACAAAATAAGGTTGATCATCAATCATTATTTCTGCAGCACCTTCAGTAATTATTAATAATGTGCTATATTTCATTACTTTCGTCATTCGTACAGGAGTATTCTGTACATAGTCAATTTGCTTTAACTTGATATATGCATTTTGCCATAGCAGCATATAGGCCTCATAATTCATATCTCTCTCCTCAAATTCAGAATTATATGCTATCATTATATTGATAACGATTATCAATTTCAATACATATATCATACATCATGATTCCTGATTAATTGCAAAAAAAAATCACCATCAACTATTTTTTAGTTAATGATGATTTTATATTTAAACTAATGGTATAACTAACAAACTATGAAGGTTTCCCTTTATAGCAACCCTTTACCTTTAGTAGCCTTTTTCATATCTTCGTTTAATTTTTCAAAGAATTCTTCATTTGATTTGGTTGTTCGTAATTTCTTTAAGAAACGCTCTGCAAAATCAGGTGCGTCTGAGAATGTTTTACGAATTGCCCATAGTTTTTCAAGCTGCTCAGGCTCAAGAAGAAGCTCCTCTTTTCGTGTCCCTGAACGACGTATATCTAACGCAGGGAAAATGCGTCGCTCTGCTAATTGACGATCTAAATGAAGCTCTAGATTGCCTGTCCCTTTAAATTCCTCGTAGATTACTTCATCCATTCGCGATCCAGTATCCACTAAAGCTGTTGCTAAAATCGTTAAACTGCCGCCTTCTTCAATATTACGCGCGGAACCAAAGAAGCGTTTTGGTCTATGGAAGGCAGCAGGATCAATCCCCCCTGATAACGTACGACCACTTGGCGGAATAACTAAGTTATAAGCTCGGGCTAAACGAGTAATAGAGTCCATTAAAATAATTACATCACGTTTATGTTCAACTAAACGACGTGCTCGTTCTAATACTATTTCTGCAACTTTCACATGATTTTCAGGAACCTCATCAAAAGTAGAGCTTACGACATCTGCATTCACAGAACGTTCAATATCTGTCACTTCCTCAGGACGTTCATCAATAAGTAAAACAATTAACTCAGCCTCTGGATAATTGGTTGTAATGGCATTGGCTATTTCTTTTAATAGTGATGTTTTCCCTGCTTTTGGTGGTGCAACGATTAATCCACGCTGACCAAAGCCTACTGGTGCTACTAAATCCATAATACGCGTCGATAAATTACGTTGTGTTGTCTCAAGCTTAATTTGTCGATCTGGATATAATGGTGTGAGAGCAGGGAAATGCACACGTTCTTTTGCTACTTCAGGATCTTCACCATTCACCGCATCCACTTGTAATAGCCCGTAATAGCGTTCATTTTCTTTAGGTGGACGTACCTTACCCGACACCTTGTCCCCATTACGTAGGTCAAAGCGGCGAATTTGTGATGCCGAAATATAAATATCCTCTTTACTAGGAGAGTAGTTAATTGGTCGAAGGAAGCCAAAGCCTTCTTGCGAAACAATTTCAAGTACGCCTTCCATAAAGAAGTAGCCCTCTTGCTCTGAACGCGTTTTCAAAATAGCAAATATCAATTCCTTTTTCGTTAGCTTGCTATAATATGAAATTTTATATTGGCGTGCAAGGGCGTAAAGCTCTTTTAACGTCATGTTTTCTAATTGAGCGATTGTCAATGCAGACATATGCACAACTCCAGTCTTTTTCAAAATATAAT
>Ga0213825_1000640_pt1 | contig 25379 bp, 24 predicted proteins | sample MC6MC0900MG_FD_179896 | JGI IMG/M metagenome (GOLD analysis project Ga0213825, IMG submission 179896) | Enriched soil aggregate microbial communities from Iowa State University, Ames, United States - MC6-MC0900-MG | ecosystem: Environmental > Terrestrial > Soil > Unclassified | place: USA: Iowa... | reverse complement strand
TACACCAGCAAATACAACTACCTTCTCACTTTCAATCATCTCTCTTAATTTAACCAAGGCACTTCCTCTAGATGTTTTACAACTATACACTTTTAAAATAAAGTAATCTTCATTATATTTTTCATAGATAACCTTTATGTTCTCAGCGTCGCTACAGCCTTTAAGCCTATTATATAGTATTTCTATTTTATCTATTTTATTAATAACCATAAAGCAAATTACATCTATTCCTTGTGGTAATTTACTATATATATAATTTTTTAATGGAAGAACTTTTTCTAAATTATAAAATCTTTTTTCTTCTTCATTAGTAAAATCACCATAATAAATATGCATCACATCATTAATTATAGTATGAATAAAGGTGTTTATAGATAATTCATCACATATGTTTAAAATTCTTTGAGCTATTTCATGATTTATTCCTTTATAGTAAACATAGCCCTTCTCACTAAAATTATATATAGCGGCCCCATTCATTGTGATTATTGGCAACCTAATATCCATACTACTAACTATAGGTGCTACTGTTTCTGGAGTTTTATCTGTTACTAATGTTACTAGTGCTCCTTCTTCTATCATTTCCTTTAGCTTTACCTTAGTATAGGCACTAATTTGATTTTTAGAATCCATTAAAGTATTCGTTAATGTGCTTGCAAACAAAATCTTAGTATTTCTCTTTTTAGGTAACCTCATAGCATTAACCCCTAAAGCTACAAAAATTCCAATTAAAGTATCTATAATTCTATTAATAGCAAAAGCATATGGAACTATATCCTCGCCATGATTTATAGCTACACTTAAAAATACTACGCAACTAATATAGGATGCCGTTTGTCTTTCAAGCAATATAGTAGTATATATTAAAGGTATAATAGCTACAGAGGTTAATAGATATCTTAGCTGTGGCATAGCTTCAGGTATAAATTCTCTTTCTAATAATAGTACTATCACCCCAAAGGCACCTCCAATTAAGGTTCCAATGGTACGATTTAAACCAACCTTTTTGGTACTTTCAACCCCTTGTTGCATACATAAAATTGCGGCTATAGCTGAATAAAAGGGCATTCCCGTTCCTCTTATTAAATAAATTAAAAAGCATATAAAGACTGCTACTGCTGACTTTATAATTCTCATTCCTATCCTTGGCATTAAAATCACCTTCTTTAACTTATAATTTACAATACATTATATCAGAGTATTTATGACTTTTTGTATTTAAACGTATTCTAATTTTAGATATAAATATTCAAATATACTTTATAAGTAAAACATTTCTCATTAACCCTTTATTTATACATTAACTTCAAAGTTATATTTCTTTTACTATGTATTATTAAGATCCTGTAGATTTATAGTTTTTAACTCCTATGAACTTTAATTACTCTGAAATTCATATACATAATTCATATTGACATTTATCACATTTTGAATATATAATTATCCCTAATATATGGAATTTGTTGTCATTACATTTCTAAATTAAGTATAAATATAAATATAGGATTTTAAAGGGGAGAAACTTATGCTGGAATTTTTTAAACTCATACCTATAATTATTATGATTATATTTCTTTGTTTAGGAGTCAGTATCTTTCTACTTATTAATAAGATATTTAAATGATATATTTATAAAAGTTTTGATTTGACTTTTTTAATGAATAAGGTTATATCTTATTAGATAATATAAATATATAAACTTAATATGAGGTTCCTGTAATGAATAGCTTAGATTCTAAAGAAGACCTTTTAAAATTAATTGACACTTCTGACTTACTTTTATGCTTTTTTACTGGAAGATGTTTTTGAGGAAGTGATGATCTACTTGGTAAAGTAGATAATATGCTTTCTAATTACCCTAAGGTTAAATCTATAAAAATTAATATTGATGAATCACCTTCCTTGTGTGCAGAATTTTCGATTTTTATAGCACCTACAATTTTGCTTTTTACTCAAGGTAAAGAAACCTTAAGAGAATCCAGGTTCATTGTTATTAATGAATTAGATAAAAATATAAATAGGTATTATAATTTAATGTTTTAATAATATTCTTTTCAACCTTTTAGTAATTTACATAATAACTAAAAGGTATTTATATATATGTGGATTTTAAATTGTTATTAAAATTATCTTATATTTATATAAACTTCATTGACTCTATAGTCACTATAGGGTTTAATCTTTGAAATATACCATACTATTTTTAGGAGATGATATTATGAACAAAGAATATTTTAATGAAACTATCAAATTATTATGTGACCGTGCAAGTTGCAGAAGCTTTCTAGAAAAGAAAATTCCTGATGAATTATTAAACCAGGTTATATCTTGTGGATTACATGCTGCTACAGGAGGAAATCTTCAACCCTACTCAATAATAAAAATAACTGATGATAAAACTAAGGAACGTTTAGTTGATGAATGCGATATGCAATCACTAGTTAAAGATGCTCCTGCTAATCTTCTATTCTGCATTGACTGGAGGAGAATTCAACGTTGGTGTGAAGCCTCTGATGCTCCTTTTGTAGCTACCAAAAGCTATAGACATTTTTGGATTGCTTTTCAAGATACAATAATATGTGCTCAAAATATTTGCACTGCTGCTGATTCTATAGGTTTAGGTTCTGTATATATAGGTACAGTAGAAAGTTGTTTCATGGAATTAAAATCTATATTTAATATTCCGGAAGGTGTATTCCCTGTAGTCCTTTTAAGTATTGGATATCCAAATCAACCTTTAATTCCTGCTCCAAAACTAGGTATAGAAGCCATAGTTCATGAGGAAAGCTATAAAGATCTACCTATAGATACTCTAGTAAAACTACAAAATGAAAAGTATAATTCTAAGAAATTCCCTCTTAGTCCAGCTAACATGGAATCAATGAAAGAAGTGACTTTTGATATAGGTGGCGAAGAATATAGTAATAATATTATTGCATCTATAGAAAAGCAAGGCTATATTAATATGGCCCAAAGATATTTTGGACTTCATTATAAAGCAAATTGGTCTTGTATCGGTAACAATAACTTTATAGAAGCTCTTAAGGCTTATGGGTTTACATGGATTGAGGGAGAGGATTTTCCAATACTAAAAAATAATAATTAGAATAAAAGATATGAATGAGTAGAAAACTTTTCATTCATATCTTTTGTTGTTTTAATAATATCTGAATCTGTCTTACCCACTCTTTAGTGTTACTAGATATATTAGATCCAATAATTAACTCCTCTATGCCAATTCCTTGTACTGACATATCTTGTTCCTTAACATAATTTAATAGTCTATCATAGCTTTCTTCTAAACTATCTGGACTTCCTATATGATCGATAACTGCATATAACCCTTCCTCTAATATATATTTATTGTTGGAATTCTCTAATTTATCTCCTTTGCTAAGAGCTAAGTAACTTTTAAGATTAACTTCTCCTTTTTCATTAATAGTAACTAATCTTGAAGGTTTAAACGTAACCTCTACACTAATATTGTAACTTCTATCAAAGCTGACTAAAGCCTTCACTACATTATCTATAGTATTTCCTTCACTTACATCTATTAGATATCCTTCTCTTCTTTCTAATACCATAATTCTCGGCTCTATAAAATAATTTCCTTCTTTTAAATCATTTATATGCTTTAATTGTTCTTCTACATAATAAGAAACTTTCTTTAAATTTTCTATATTTTCATCAATTACACTTTTTAAATTGTTAAACAACTTTTCTGTCTCAAATATATTTCCATTCAAAAGCTTCTTAATTTCACTAAGAGACAATCCTGTGGACTGTAGTGCTTTTATTTTCCATAACCTCTGGCTAGAAGTATCATCATAATATCGATAGCCTGACTGAGAATCTACCTCTATAGGAACTAATAATCCAATAGTATGATAGTATCTTAAAGTTTGTATGTTTATATTATGTAGTTTAGCCATCTCACCTATACTAAATTTCACTTTGTTTTCACCTCGTCTGTTAATTATAATTAAGTTATAATCCTATAAGAAAATAGGAGACATATTACTGTCTCCTATTGTTAACACTGTTCCAAAATAATAGTTCTACTACGAAATCCATGTCTTTCATAAAACTTAAGTACATCCTCATTTCCTGCAGCTACTCCTATTATTTTTTTACTAACCTCATTATCATCCAACCATTTAATAGCTCTTTTAATAAGTTCATCACCAATTCCATACTTTCTGTATTCAGGCTCTATATATAAAGAACTAATCTCTCCTACAGAACCGCTATTCACCGTAGAAACACAATATCCAACATATATATTTTTATCTTTGTCTCTAACTAAGTCAATATTTATATTGTCATTCTTATAAGCAAGAAAGCCATTTCTTCTTTCCTTAAAGGAGAATTTCTCATATTTTTCTTTAAAGTTTATTGAATTGCCTTTATGATGATGATTAAGCTTCTCCCATAATGGACCAACATGTTCTAATAATCCTTTTGATCCTGAGATAATTTCAATATTAAACATTGTATACATCTTCTTTCACTATAAAGAATATCTATTTTTTTAAATAGTATTCCATAACGTTCTTAACCATAGCTGTTGGTATTCCACTGCCGCCTCTATCCTTTACGTCTTCTATTATCATAGATATAGCAATTTTAGAGTCATCTGTGTTTACAGCTACAAACCATCCATTTTCTTTGCCTGATTGATCCTTTTGATCTTTCTTTATTTCTGAGGTTCCAGTTTTACCAGCTATATTAAATCCATTTACTTTTGCAGTGGTAGCTGTTCCATCTGCATCATTTATTACAGCTGAGAAAGCATCTACTAAAGCTGGTACCTTTTCTGACTTTATGGCATTTTTCCATACTTTTGCTTCTGCATTTTCTCCAATGTTAAGTCTTGGTTGCATTATATTTCCATCATTTCCTAATGCACTATATGATAATGCAATATCTAATGGTGACATAAGTACCTCACCTTGACCATAACCTGTGTCAGCAAGAAGTATTTCTTTACTTAAAGTACCATCATTACTAATTTGAGAAGTTTCCATTGGATATTCGAAAGTTAACTCTTCTCCAATACCAAAGTTTTTAGCTCCGTTTATAAAAGCATCTGCTCCTATATTTAATGCTACTCTTGCAAAATATATATTATCTGAGTATTTTGTGGCATCTTTTAAGTTTATGGGCTTACCAGGATCCTTTACTCTTGTAACCTTATATCCACCCCATGAAGAGTTATTTTGCCACTCTAGTCCTTTAATATCCATACCTTCTTCTGGGTTAAGTACACCTTCATCCAATCCTATAGCAGCTGTAAGAAGTTTCATTGTAGAGCCTGGTGCATATACATTATTAAATCTATTATCAAACTGCTGACCATCAAGCTTTTCCCATTTAGCACTTAAAGTTTTTGTCTTATAAGTTACAAATACGTTTGGATCATAGGAAGGTGAACTTACCATAGCTAAGACTTCTCCTGTTTTAGGATCTACTGCAGTTGATGCTCCCTTCTCACCTTTCATTTCACTGTATATCTTACTTTGAAGCTCTGGGTCTATTGATAGTTTTATGTCCTGTCCGTTTTTAGCTTCTGTTTTAGCTATAGATATTTTTTCTTCTCCTCTTTCAATATATATTTCTCCACCGTCTTGACCCCTTAATATATCTTCATAAACTTTCTCAAGACCTGCTTTTCCAAGGAGGCTTGTCTGTAAATAACCCTTGTCTTTATAACTTTCTAATTCTTCTGATGTAATTGCTCCTACATATCCGATTATATTTCCAAAAGCTTCTCCTCCGGTGTAAACTCTAGAATTTTTATTGTTAATTATAACTCCTTCTATAGTGGAAAGCTTATTTAATTTTTCAGAATCAGATTGAAGGACAGATACTATTGGTACAAAGTGGTCTGGGTTAGTATTAGCTGCCAGCTGTTCTTCTATATAAGATTCACTTATGTCTAATGCAGTTGCCATAGCTGTTATTTTGGCAGCCTTTTCATTTTCAAATTTACTTGGATGAATTCCTACTGACTTCACTATATCATCTTGTGCTAAAAAGTTTCCATTTCTATCTAATATACTTCCACGTTTAGCATAATAATCTTCAACCCTTACCTTATCCTCAGGTTGCATTTGAGGGAATATTAAACTTTCATTCCACTTTATTTTATAGCTATCCTCTTCTTTAACTAAGGTTGCTTTAAAGTCTTTAATCTCCACTTTTCCTACCATTGTATTCATAGTCATAGTAAATGGTATTTCTAATGACTTTTTATCTCTTTCCTTTTCCCCCACTATCTGAATCTCCATATTACTAGCTACAATAGCACCATATATATTAGTGTATCTTTCTAAAAATTCTTCCTCGTTTATATATGCTTTTGAATCCGCTGAAAGCATATTATACATACTTTTAAAATCTTGCTTAATCCAAGCATCTTTATAAATATTAAAGGCATCCTTTATTTCATCCTTCTTAGAGCAACCTGTAAATATAGCTATACCTATAATTATAGTTCCAATAATTAAGCTTAGTTTCTTTAAATTACTTTTCATTGATATCCCCCTTATAAAATATATCTTCTTACTGCGTATTTCACAGTTTAAATATAAGCTTGTCTATTCTATTCAATAAATAAACTACTATATCTATTGTAAGTTTATATATACTATTATTCAATAAATTTTGAAAAAACAAAAGTGAATCTTTTACAAATATTTAAAAAATTATTGTATAATGTGAAATAGAAAGAACGCTAATTTAAACAATCTAAGAGGAAAAATTAAAAAAGCTAGATTTATATGTTATTTGAGAGGAGATTTTATGCATATTAATAAAAGTAAATTTAATGATATATTTAGCACCTATATGGGCCTACCAAAAGAAGTGTATATACTTTTTTTAGGTAAAATGGTTAACTGTATCGGTGCCTTTGTTTATCCTCTATTGTCCTTAATTATCACTCAAAAGGTTGGGCTGTCTATAAAAGATGCTGGCTTAATTCTAACTCTCACAGCAATCCCTCAAGGTCTTTGCATAATATTAGGTGGTAAGCTAGTAGATTCTGTTGGCAGAAAAAAAGTTATTATATTTTTTCAAAGTTTAGCTGCTGTATTTTTTATTATTTGTGGCTTTATAAAACCTTCTATTACATTAATCTTTTTTATAATTTTAGCTTCTTGCTTCTCCTCAATAGCTCAACCAGCTTATGATTCAATGGTTGGAGATATTACTACAAAGGAGAATCGGAAAGCGTCTTTCTCTTTAATTTATATGGGACTTAACTTAGGTTTTGCCATTGGCCCCTTTATAGGCGGCCTTCTTTTTGAAAACTATCTTCCTTTAGTATTTATTGGTGATGCAATAACTACACTAATTTCTATTGGATTAATTGGCTTCTTTATTAAAGAAACTCATCCTAAATTAATAAATATTAATTCTAATATCCCTGGTTTAGACTGTGAAAAACAAAAATCCAGTCTTGAGACGGAAGAAACTGGCTCTGTATTTAAGGTGTTTTTAAAAAGGCCTATTCTAATATATTATGCCTTAATTATGCTTACCTTTCAGTTTGCCTATGCTCAATGGGGTTTTGCAATACCACTTCAATTAGGACAACTCTTTGGTTCAGATAATGGCGCTAAGTATTTTGGAATATTAGCTAGCTGTAATGGTCTTATTGTAATTCTGTTAACTCCTATAATTACATCTCTAACTAAGAAATTTAAAACCCTTAGTATAATTGCTAGTGGAGGAATATTGTATTCCATTGCCTTTGGTTCCTGTAGCTTTATATATAAACTACCACTATTTTTCATTGTAATATTAATAATAACCATTGGTGAAATTGTAATTTCCACAAACTCTGGAACCTTTATAGCTAATTTAACTCCAGCTTCCCATAGGGGTAGAGTAAATGCATTCTTACCACTTATTTATGGCACAGGTAACGCCATAGGACCAAGCATAATGGGAACTATGATAGACTCTATAGGAATGAATAAAGCTTGGATAATAGTTGCAATAATCGTAGGAACTGGTGCAATTTTTATGTACTCACTAAACTCTATTAAAATTAAAGCTTAACGTATGAAAACCTCTTTAGTTAAAATCTAAAGAGGTTTATATTTTATGTCCATAACTTATTTCTAAAACTAACTTTGTATGAATATTAATTCTAATTATTAAATTTTTTGTACTACTACTCTAAACTTTGTAATAAATTATCTAAATTACGTTTAAGCTCCTTTGCTTCATCATTAGATATATTTAATTTGCAAAATACTTCTCCTGGCACATCTAAAATTTCACCTTTTAGCTTTAATCCAGCTTCTGTCAATTCTATTATGACTACTCTATCATCATTTACATCTCTATGTCTTGTAATTAGCCCCATACATTCTAGTTTTTTTAATAATGGAGTTAAAGTACCAGAGTCTAAATGTAGTCTTTTCCCAATGTCCTTAACTGTCATCTTTTCTTCTTCCCACAGCACCAACATAGCTAGGTATTGTGTATAAGTAAGATTATGCTTATCAAGAATAGACTTATACAACTTTATTACCTCTCTAGATGCTGCATATAGAGAAAAACATATTTGATTTTCTAGTTTAATACATTCACAATTCTTCATATAAATTCTCCATTTCACAGAATGACTTATTAAAACTAATTCTTAACAAATCATATTGTTTGAGATTATTTTACAATTTTAAAATTTATATGTCAATACAACAATAATTTGAATAACATTATAAATATTTCATACAAATATCTCTTCCTTTATTTTTTCTTTGAATCTACATAGGAAACTGCTGATAATGCAGCCACATTTCCTTCTCCTGCAGACTTTATATATTGATAAGGTCTACCTACTATATCTCCTGCTGCAAAGCAACCTTTCAAGTTCGTTTGCATTTGTCTGTCAACCTCTACATGATTGTCTACAATTTTTAATCCTGGAACTAATTGACCTGGAGATATACTATCTCTTAGTATAAATAAACCGTCAGTAGTAATTTCTTTATTCTTTAAAACTAACTTTTCTACCTTATCTTCACCAATTATCTCCATAGGTGTATCATTTACTACTTCTATTGATGCATGAACATTTACAAACTCTTTATACATAGGAATGTAATATACCTTTGATGCTAAAGTAGCAATAAAGTTTGCCTCTTCCTCTTCTTTTTTACTATATGCAATTATTGTAACTACTTTGTTTTTATAAAGCGGTGCATCACAGGTAGCACAATATCCAACACCCTTACCTAAAAGTTTTTCTTCTCCAGGGAACAGCTTACCGTATTGAATTCCTGTAGCTAATATTACTGAAGTTGCTTCATACATTTTATCATTTACCATTAAAGCAAAGTAATCTCCCATAGCATATATATTATTTATTTTTTCTTCTGTTATCTGTATGTCCATAGATTTTAAGTGATTACTAAATGCCTCTTGAATCTCTTTACCACTTTTACCATAGAAACCTAGATAATTATTAATTTCATGAGCTTTTACTAATTTATTTGAGAGTTCATTGCTACCAAATATTACGAAGCTCTTATTTCTTATTTTTGCATTTAAAGCTGCTGATATTCCTGCTGGACCACTACCAACTATTGCAATATCATATCTTTCACCCATAGCTCTATCCTCCAAATTTGCAGATTAAAAATATAGGAGTAATCTCCTATATTTTTATTATAGATAAGCTTCTACAATTTCTTTTATTCTTTCTTTTGGTATAAAACCTACTGTAGTATTTACATTTTTTCCATCTTTAAATACTATTATTGTAGGAATTGATGCTACACTATATTTCATCGCTATATCAGGACATTGGTCTACATCAACCTTAATAAATTTAACCTTGCCTTCCATCTCAGTTGATAATTCTTCAAATATTGGAGCTAACATTTTACAAGGTCCACACCATGTTGCGAAAAAGTCTACTACTACAACACCATCTTTTATTTCATTATTAAATTCATCTGAATTAACTATCTTTGCCATTTTTATTCCTCCTAAAATCAATTTACTTAGATATTATTTATATAAATTGAATTTTGCTCAATTTAATTTGTTAATATCAATTTACATGTTTATAAATTAAATGTCAAGTAATTTTAAAAAATTATTTTTATTATAATTATATAATGAAATTTTATTTTTTTAGATTTAATAATAGTAAACCCACTTAACTTATTATTTCATACTTCAATAGGTTTTATTTATTTTAATATTATTTTCTATTATGAAGTTTTTAGCACTTAATAGACTTTAATCCCTTTGTAGAATTTCATAAGTAGAATTTTTATTGCTATAATTTTAAATACAACACTATGATATTTTAACTAACTTGTATTATATAATTAAGCATATCTATTTTTTCATAGCTTAAGTTCTTATTATATCTTTCAAATTCTTTCTTCAGAAAATCTATGTTAGAATAATATTCATCTTCTATTTCTTCCACCTGCTCCTTCGATAAAGATTTTAATATATTTGCTTTTTCAGCTTTATTCTCAAACATCAAATCGCCAAGAATTATTTTACCATTACTCTTTAAAACTCTAATCATTTCTTCTATAGCTATAAATTTCTCCTCTTCATTTAAATGATGAAATGCATAAGTAGAAACAATAATATCAAAATATCTATCACCATAAGGAATTTTTAGAAATTCACCTATTCTTACCTTTAACTTAGGATATTTCTCCTTAGCAACACATAACATTTCTCTTGATTGATCTATTCCTACTATGTCATAACCTTTATCTAAAAATTTGCTAGCTAAGTTTCCAGTACCTACACCGATTTCTAGCACTTGAGGCTTATCCATACATGAACTATCAGCTAAATCATGCACTCTTTGTAATATCTTTTGATAATTTTTATATATTTTTAGCTCACCTCTATCTTCTGATACAGACTTATCATATGTTCTAGCCCAATTGTTAAAGTTCCATTTATCTATCCAATTATTCTTTATATTATTTAATCTATTTGCTTCACCTATATCATATAATATATCTTCATTTATATTCTGCTCTGACTCATAAAGCTTGTCTATTATATTCTCCAAAGATTTTCTTATAGTGCTTAATCTATGAATTTCATCATTAACTACTTCCCATTGATTGTTAAAGCAATTTAAGTAACTCATATTATCACAAGATTTTAATATATCTCTAATGTCCCTGATTGATAGACCTATCGATCTATAAAGTAATATTGATTGTAACTTCATTATATCTTCATGATTAAACTTTCTATACTCACTATCAACATCTCTTAATGGCTTTAGTAACCCTTTTTTCTCATAAAACCTAATTTTGTTCGTAGTTATATTAAACAATTCAGCTACTTCACGTATAGTATACATATTATCCATGATTTCAACCCCTTAAATATTATCTTGTTAATATTTATTGTAAACTTTCTCCTAAGGCTAAAGTCAATATAATTTAATAAAATAAACTTCACTATAAGAACTACTTAATAGGTATCCTTAAAGTGAAGTTTCAACTCTAATTTTAATATAATATTTAAAGTTACTTTGAATACTATTTATGATATCACTAATAATCTTATAATCCTATTAAAAGTCCTGCAATAGTTGCACTTAAAAGGTTTGCTAAAGTACCTGCAACTACAGCTTTTAATCCTAACTTCGCAACTTCATGCTTTCTTTTTGGTGCTATTCCACCAATTCCGCCAATTAGAATAGCAATTGAAGATATATTAGCAAAGCCACATAATGAAAAAGTCATTATGGCTGCAGTTTTTTGCGAAAGTTCACCTATTATAGGTCCTAATTTACTAAAGGCAACAAATTCATTTAAAACTATTTTTTGTCCTAAAAGTGATCCTGCAGTTAAAGCTTCATTCCAAGGAACTCCTATAATTGCTACTACTGGTGAGAATATGTATCCAAGTATCATTTCTAAACTTAATCCATCTATCCCTGCAAGTCCACCAATAAATCCTATTATTCCATTTACTAAAGCTATAAGAGAAATAAATGCAAGTAACATGGCACCTATGTTTAGCGCTAAACCTAGCCCTTCTGAAGCTCCCTTCGCTGCTGCATCTACCACATTAACTGAATCATCTTTTCCTAATTCAATTTTATCTTCTAAGGCTTTTGCATCACTTTCTGGAAATATCATTTTTGCCATTATCAGTCCTGCTGGAGCAGCCATAAAGCTTGCTGAGATAAGATATTCTAGTGGAATCCCCATAAGTGAATATCCAACTAAAACAGAACCTGAAACTGAAGCTACGCCTCCAACCATTACAGTAAAGAGTTCTGATGTAGATAGTTTATTGATATATGGTTTTATTAAAAGAGGCGATTCTGTTTGTGATAAAAATATATTTGCAGCTGCTGACAAAGTTTCAAGTTTAGAAGTTCCTAAAAGTTTTGCTAAAGCGCCACCTATTATCTTTACAACAAATTGCATTATTCCAAAGTAGTACAATACAGAAACTAAAGATGAAATAAATATAATAACGGTCAATACTTGAAAAGCAAAAACCATTCCTCCATTAGTAGGTATAGCTGCTCCAAATAAGAAATTTATTCCTTCATTTGCATACCCAATAATTGACGTTGCTAATGTAGCTACCTTCTCTAAGACTTTCTTTCCAACTGATGACTTCAAAACTACAACTGCAAATCCTAATTGAATTAAAAATCCTATAATAATAGTTCTCCAGTTTATTTTCTTCTTATTATTTGATAGTAAGAATGCCACTATAAAAATAAATATAATACCTATAATGCTATTTAATATGCTCATTTAATCACCTTTATCCTTTGTAATTTTTCTATTATATTGTTATCTTCAATATAATCTACTATTCATTAGTAAAAATACTTAATAATTAACCTCCTATAAAATAAATTAAAAATAGTTCGCAGTAGAACACTCCATTTCCTCCGCAAACTATTTTATGTTGAATCATTAAAAATGTCAATTTATCTTATGAGATAATTAATTTATTTAATAGGTAAAATATTGAGAATACAGTTTCCTGTTTTTTTTGATTTTACTTAATCCTATTTCTTATCTTTAGTAAATAATCTCTCATTTCTAGTACTTCTTCTTCCGTAAAATTTTTAAATACTTTATCAAAACCTTGATTAATTTGATTTCTAAATTCCTTAGCAAATTCTATCCCTTTATCTGAAAACGTAACATAGGTATTCCTTTTATCATCTTCATCCTTAACCTTTTTTACATATCCAGAGCTCTCTAGCCTTGATACTATACCCGAAACAGTTCCCTTTGCTAAAGACATCTCATCACACAATTGAGATATATTAACCTTCCCCTTATGTGCAATAAGTTTAATAACCATTATCTGTTGATGGGTAAATCCGCTATCTTTTAAATTCTCACTAACTATACCGATGGTGCTTGCATATATATCCTTTATTAGCATTGATATTTCAAACGAATCATACTTCATATAAACCTCTCCTAAATTTAACTATTATATTTTAGCTTAGTATTTTCGAAATTTAATGAGTTAATTAAGAAAGACACTCCAGCCATAAATAATGCTCCGCCTAATCCCATATAAAAAGTTCCCACATAAACAGGATTAAAAACTCCGAGATTTCTTATAGTTATTCCAAAGAATATCATGAACCCCATTATACAATAGCTCTTAAAATCGAAGAATGAGAATACACAATGTTTTTGTAAACTACTACTTATAATTCTTCTAGTGTGCTTTCTAGACATTTCACTAAATATGAATTTAAAGAATGCATAAAACACTATGCTAGCAACAATTAAGCTAATAATCCAATTTCCATGATTCATTTGTACATCTCCTTCACCTAATGTAAATACTCTAAATCCTGCAAATCCCCAAACTAATCCTGCTATTAATAATAAAGTTTTCTTTCCTACCCTTAGAATATATTTATCTAAATTTTTCATCATATCATCTCCTATAAAATAGTTCGCATTAGAACAATTTAGTTCCTATGCAAACTATTTTATGCTCATTTATTAAAAATGTCAACCAATCTTATAAGGTAATTTATTTAATTAGCTTATCTGTCTTTAATATATTCATTCTAAATCACTCCACAATAATTATTTGCTATATCTTGTATATTATCACCAACGTCTTACAATCTTCTGACAAAATAATAATATTATTTACTCGTATAGATATATATATATTTGTATAAACTAATTAAAACTTAACTAAAAAGGAGTGTATAAAATGAAAAAATTTTTTAAAACTTCATTATTTGTCTTACTTTTATCCATTATATTTTTATTCCCTACCCAGGGTGAGGCTACAGAATGTATATCCTTAAAAGACAAATTATATACAAAATCAATGGCTGACTTACAAATGGCAGAAAGAAGACTTTGGATGGATCATGTAGCGTGGACTAGAAGTTTTCTTATAAGTGATTTAGCTTCCCTAGAAGATAGAGATGATGTATTGGAAAGACTTCTTAAAAATCAAGATGATATTGGTAATTCAATTAAGCCTTACTACGGTGAAGAAGCTGGAAATCAGCTCGCATCATTATTAAGAGAACATATAACAACTGCTGGTCAGGTTGTTAATGCAGCTAAAAGTGGATCCCAAGAGGATTTTGAAAAGTATAATAAGTTATGGTACGAAAATGCAGATAAAATAGCTGATTTTTTAAGCAGTGCTAATCCTAACTACTCAAATAAAACTCTAAAAGATATGTTACATAAACATCTACAACTACTTACAGATGCAGTTGTTGCAAGATTAAATAAGGATTGGAAAGCAGATATTAAGGCATACGACGAAGGTGAAGATCATATCATTATGCTTGCTGATACACTTTCAGATGGCATAATCAAGCAATTTCCAGAGAAGTTCAAACAATAATTATATAAAATGAAAATTCGTGTTTATTTTATATTTTTATGGAAACCATAATATTATAATTTAAAATTTTATGGAGGTCATATGAGAGTACCAAATCATATTGGAATAATTCCTGATGGCAACAGACGCTGGGCTTTATCAAATAACCTTACCAAGGAGAAAGGATATGAACATGGCATAAATCCTGGTCTTGAAGTATTTAAACTTTGCCAAAAAGAAAATATAAAAGAATTAACATTCTACGGTTTTACTATAGATAATACAAAACGTCCTTCTGATCAAAAGCTTGCTTTTATACAAGCTTGCATTGATTCTGTCATGCTTTTAACAAAAGAGGATTGTGAAATATTGGTTATTGGGAATACTGAATCAAGTGCTTTTCCCAAAGCTTTAATTCCCTTTACAACTAGAAAAAAATTTGGTAATGGTGGTATTAAGGTAAACTTCCTAATCCATTATGGATGGGAGTGGGACTTAAATCTATTAAGAAAATCCAATTCCTCTAATAAACATATTTTACCTTTCATACATTCAGAGGATATTTCTAGAATTGATCTAATTATAAGGTGGGGAGGTAGAAGAAGGCTTAGCGGTTTTTTACCAATTCAGTCTGTATATTCTGATTTTTACGTAATAGACACCTATTGGCCTGATTTCACTTCTACAGATTTCTATAGTGCTTTAGACTGGTACAATGAACAAGATGTTACCCTTGGTGGTTAAAATAAGCTCAGTAAAAAAAGATATTTAAAGTGATTCACTTTAAATATCTTTTTAATCTATGCAAAAACTTTACTTCTACTATATAAAACTAACACTCTTTAATAATAAATAAACTGAAAGTTATAAACAGAATATTTTAAACTTGAACTATCTTTTTAAATGTCTTCATTGAAATAACTGCACTAACTCCAAATATAAGTATACTTACTAATACACTTATATTATAAGTGCTATTTAAGTCTAGAGATAGAAATTTCCCTAGAGTTCTAATAGCAAAGTAACTATGAATTAAGCCTACTACTACTGGTATTACATAAAATAATGCAACCTCTTTATTTATAGATTTTCTTAACTCTTTATTAGATGCTCCAATGTTCAATAATATTTTATACTTACTTTTATCTTCCTTTGCATCACTGTATATCTTAATATAAATTATACTAGCTTCTGCTAAAATAAATACTAAAAATAAAAATGCTCCTATTGCATAAATACCTTTCATCCATTCAATTCTCTTACTTTCATATATTCCTAGTGTGGCATGAGTTGTTTCTATATCAATATATTTACTTATTTCATTTATGATAGATTTTAATTTTTCCATATTAAGAAGTTCTTCTTCATTATTTATCTTAATGCCATAGAAATTAACTAATTCACTCTTAGCTTTTATTTTCTCATAATTTTCATCATTTACAACAACAGTTATATAATTTAACTCTGATCCAAAGGTACGTAGCCTAATACTACTTTCACTTACTTTAAACTCCATGTCATTTACAGTTATGCTATCATGGCTACGGAGACTAGCTATTGTTCCTGGTCTCTGGATGAAAATTGCTTGATCATCCTTAACCATATCTTCATTTATTTTGCTTAGGCTATCTTCATTCCCATTTATCTTTAAAATATCAATTAATTGATTATAAGATAATACTATATAATCATCATTATTATAATTTGGTACATCTTTAAATGTACTTTTAGCCTTTAAAACCTGAGTGCTTAATTCATATTTTTCTTCTCCAATACTAGATAAAACTTTCTTAATATCTTCTTTATTGTTTATTTCATTTAATGAAGAAAAAGATAGTGAATATAATCTATTATTAGCATCTGATTCATCATATGATGCCTTCATTGCAACTGACGTACCTAATACTGTTACTGTACATGCTGTAAGAATTGCTATAGTTGCATAGGTTGTATAATTTTTTCTTAATCTATAAGCTAAATTATTAATAGTTATTATGTTTTCTCCATTATATAAAATAGATTTTCTTTTAATAAAGAAATTAAATACTACTGGTAGCACAGTTCCAAACAATCCGTAAGTACCTGCACAAACTAAAAGTAATGCAGTAAATGCATTCATTTTATCTTTAAGTATTAGATAATATGCAATTATAACTAAGACTAGTGATATAAATGAAATTATATATATCTTCCAATCTACCTTAGGCATTTTCTCTGTCTTTTTACTATCATTTAAAAGGTCTATCACATTACTTCTAATAATACTTATAAATCCTTTTAAACTCATAAATAGAAATATTCCAAGAAATATTAAAACCGTATATACTATTGAGTTTAATGTTACATTAAAAGTAACATTTATATCAAACTCAGCTAGCTTAAATACTATTATTTGAAAGAACTTAGATAATGCAATACCTATCCCTGTACCAAGTAAACATGAACTTAGTCCTATAAGCATAATTTCAATAAAATAGATTCTACCAATTGTAGTAGAGTCTAACCCCATGAAAGTATAAATACCAACCTCTTTTTTTCTATTTCTCAAAAATACATTTGATGAATACCATATAAAGAAAAACATAAATATTACAAGTATTAAAGTTAACATCTGTATTATAAGTTTTGTATACTCTTCATTTAAATCACCCAAGTACTTCAAAGCATTCCCATCCATCAGTATCATAAAGTTACTTAGGATAACCACTGAAAATACCATTGAAATAAAGAACATTGTATATACTTTTATGTTATTTTTAAAATTGTTATAGGAGATTTGAAAAATACTCATTACTTAGCACCTCCTAAAGATGCTAATAAATCTATTATCCTTCCATAAAACTCTTTTCTATCAGCTCCCTTGTTCAATTGACACTTTATTTCTCCATCACTTAATATATAAACTCTATCTGAATAGCTGGCACTTAGTGCATCATGAGTAACCATTATAATAGTTGCCTTCTCCTCCTTGTTTACCCTATTCAAACATTCTAATAAATCTGAAGATGACTTTGAATCTAAAGCTCCTGTTGGCTCATCTGCAAATATAACCTTAGGATTTGTTATTAAAGCTCTAGTGGCAGCTCCTCTTTGCTTTTGCCCACCTGATAATTCATAGGGATATTTTTTCAAATGGTCTTTAAGACCAAATAAGTCTGCAATTTTTATAACTCTGTCCTCTATGTCCTTACTTTTTTTCTTACCTAATGCAAGAGGTAATGCTATATTATCCATTAAGTTCATATTATCTAAAAGGTTATAGTCTTGAAATATAAATCCTATATTATCTCTTCTGAGTTTAGATAGCTCTTTATTTTTAACTTTAGTTATATCTACTCCATCTAGTATTATTTCACCTTTAGTTGGTTTATCTAATGTAGATATCAGATTTAATAAAGTACTTTTTCCCGCTCCTGAAGGACCCATTATAGAAATAAAATCTCCTTCATTAACTGTAAGAGAAACCTTATTTAAAACTTTATTCCTAAACCCTTTAATTCCATACTCTTTGTCAACATCATTTAATTTTAATATTTCTTTCACTGTTTTTTCCTCCAATATAATCACACTTAATTTTTATTAGATTCATATCTAATTCCTAATTTAATTCTAATAGTTTTTATATTGGTTTTCCTTCACTTAAAGTTACTTTTAAAGCTCTAATATTACATTTTAGTAACATTGAAGTTTAATCATAACCTTTTACATATATAATTAAGCTTGTAACTAGTACATCATATACCTACCTTTACATAGGTACCTCTTTAATTAGGTCAAACTTTTTAGATAATCTGATATTTTATAAAATCTTATTTTAAAGACTGTAAATTCTCCTTGAATGGATTCAACCTCTATTTTATGCTCTAACCTTTCTATAATTTTTTTAGAGAAGTATAAGCCCATACCAGTAGATTTATATACTGTATTTCTTCCATTAGTTCCTGTAAAGCCTTTATTAAAAACTCTATCTATATCCTCTTTAGCTATCCCTATTCCATTATCCTTGATGTATAACTCTATATACTTTCCTTCATCTTTAGCATAAAATTGTAGCTTTCCAAGACATTTTATATATTTAATAGAATTATTAATAATTTGATCTAAAATATAAGATAACCACTTTTTATCAGTATAAATATTATAGTTTAAATCTTTCATTTCAATTTCTATATTATTTTTAATAAGAAAAAAAGCATTATTCTTTACACTTTGTTTTACTATGTCTTTTAATATTTCCTCTTTAATGAATATATCTTCAGCTGAAGCTGTGGATCGACTTCCATACATAACTGAATTCACCAAAAAATTAATCTTCTCAACTTCATTTTTTACACTATGGCCTATATCCTCATCCTCTATTCTCTCCGATATGATATTTAAAGCACTTATAGGAATCTTTATTTCATGAACCCATTTAGAAATATATTCTTCCATATCCCTTAAATTTTCTTCATAAAATTTAATATTTTTATACTTGTCATATTCTTTGCTCCTAATAATATAAATCATTATTTCTTCCTCTAATGATTCACCATTAATATCATTAATGGCAATTCCTTTATTATCATCCATCAACTTATATAAGTCTCCATATGCTTTTTTCCACTTGCTATATTTCATAAATAGAAATACTAAGTATATAGCTGTAATAATAAAATCTATATAGATTAAATCTCCTAAATTATTCTTGAATGAAGTTAGGCAAAATAAAAATAAATTTACTACTACAAATATAGTTACAAAGCATACTATACTTAATGATTTCTCTTTAATAAATCTTCCTATGCCCATTAAACCATATAACCTATACCTTTCTTTGTTTTAATAAAATCATCAAGTCCAATTTCTTTAATCTTATTCCTAAGCCTTGTTATGTTAACTGTTAATGTATTATCACTGACAAATTCATCATCATTCCAAAGGCTCATCATAAGCTTATCTCTAGATACAACCTTTTCTCTATTCTTAATTAAAACAGACAATATCTTAATTTCATTTTTAGTTAACTCTATAGTATTATTACCATATTTAAATGTACATTTTTCTATATCTAAAACTACATTATTGTAATAAATTATAGACTCACTCCCTGCATAATCATATGTCCTTCTAATCAATGCATTTATTTTAGTTATTAAAACTTCTATGGAAAATGGTTTTGTAATATAATCATCTCCTCCATTATTAATCCCCATAATTAAATCCATATTAGAATCTCTTGATGATAAAAATAGAATAGGTACTTTTGAAACCTCTCTAATTTTCTTACACCAATAAAAACCATCATAATAAGGTAAGTTAACATCCATTATTACCAGCTGCGGTTTCTTTTCTATAAACTCTTTTAGTATGCTATCAAATTTTTCTATTAAGTTTACTTTAAATCCCCATTTATTTAATGATGAGGACAATATCTTTGATAAATCTAAATCATCCTCTACTAATAATATTTCTTTCATACTTTCTCCTTTTATCTTTTTATATTTAAATATTAATCACTATATTACTTTTAATACATTATACAATAAAAAACAAATACATAAAAATATACCTTATTTAACTTGATCATATATACATATTAACTTTAATTATCATTATCATGTAACTAAAATTCAATATCTTCATATAGTAATATTGAGATACATTAATAAATCATATATAATTCATTAATGTATTTAAAATCTCTTTTATATTACATACTCCCAAAACATAAACTTAGGAGTAAATATAAAAAATGAGGTAATATATATGGGTAGTCATAGAAAACATCATTCTAATTGTAGATGCGAATGTGATTGTTGCCGTTGCTGTAATACACATTCATGCTGTGACAGATGTTCACCCTCTTGTTGTACAGGATTTTCAAATTGTAACTGTAACTCTAATTTTGGTTGTGGTTTTGGTAATAATCAATGGCTATTATGGCTAATATTATTGGGTTGTGGCGGTTTCGGTGGTTTCGGCGGTTTTGGCGGTTTTGGAAACAACTGCTGTAGATCTGGATTATTCTGGTAGGAACTTAAGGAATTTTCATCTTTGGGTGAATCATAAATTTAATATAAAAAACACCTGATTAGTTAAAATACTATTCAGGTGTTTTTCATTTTTCTCTTTCACATTTCAATTATAACTATCAACCCTTTTTATTTAAAATATAAAATAAAAAAATTTATTAGAACTATATTATTGTAATAATCTTTATATTCTAATATTATAAATATGGGAATATAAACTAACTTAAAGGAGACATTTATGAAGGAGAATGAAATTATAATTGAAGCGTCCAAAATACTAAGCCTTTCCCTAGACATTGGTGAACATATGTTACGGGTTGGTGGTGAGACTAATCGCGTTGAAGATACAATTATTCGTATTTGTACGGTTTATGAAATTGACCGCATAGATGTATTCTCAATCAGATCATTAATTATAGCTACTATAAAAACTGGTAATGAAGAAACATTAACACAAACACGAAGAATTTACTCCTATGGAACAGATCTTAGTCAACTTGAGAAGCTAAATTCCTTATCTAGATATATTTGCCAAACTAAACCTTCTTTCAATGAAATAAAGGAAAAAGTTCAACAGCTATCAGTAAGTCAACGCAGTATAAAGTGGAGTTCCTGTCTAGGATACATACTAGCTTCTAGTGGCTTTTCTATCTTTTTTGGTGGTGTTCTCCTAGATGCTATCGCATCTGCAATTATTGGTATACTTATATTTTTTATTGATACTTTTATCAAAAGAGAAAGTATTAATCAATTAATATATACTTTTGTTTGCTCAATTATCACTGGATTAGCTGCAATTTTATTTACTAAAATAGGAATAGGAGCTAATGTTGACAAAATTATTATTGGAGATATTATGCTTCTTATTCCAGGAATTGCATTAATAAATTCTGTTCGTGATATGCTTTGCGGCGATATTATAGCTGGCTTATTGCGGTTAACTGAATCTATATTAATTGCCATAGCTATTGCCTGTGGTTTTGCTATTTCATTGATTATATTGGGAGGTATATTACAATAATGAAGTATTTAATTCAAATCATTACTGCTTACATAGGTAGCCTTGGATTTGCCTTATTATTTAATATAAAAAAGGAAAGAATACTTTATGCATCTATTGGTGGTATTATTACTTGGTGTATCTATTTACTTTCTTTTTATTATTGTGAGGATATATTTTTATCTAATATGATAGCTGCAATTTTTGCTACTACATATTCCGAAGTTTTAGCTAGACTTCATAAAGCACCTACAACTGTATTTCTATTGCCATCTATCGTACCCCTTGTACCTGGTGGTAGCTTATACTATTCTATGAGTTATGCTGTAATGGGAAATAAAACAAATTTTGATATTTATGCTCTTAGTACACTTAAAACGGCCTTAGGGATCGCTGTTGGAATCATTGTTGTTTCAGTTATTGTATATCATTTCACCAATTATAAGTGTAAGCGTAGTAAAATATAAATTACATACTTAAAAAATAGTAAAATAAAAAAAGTCCGTTGAAGCTAGTTATTTACTTCACTGGACTTTTATGTGTATAAGCAGGTGCACATATATTTATATTTTAATTTGCTGAACTTGCTGCTGCTGAGGTTGCTGCCATCGTTGCGGCAATGGTCGCCATCTGCTGTGCAATAATAATATTAGTAATATTATTAGATATAGTTCCTTCTAATAGATTATTCTTCATATCACCAACATATTGAAGTGCTACAAAGTTTGCAGAAAACATAGCACGTTGCACTTTACCAATGGAAAATGCTCCAAACCCTTTTTTATCTTTTAAATATTCTGCACCATTCACTAATTCTTCTGCTATGAGGTGCATATCACTAGATGTCATGGCAAGAACTCCAAGAGTTGACATTGTTCCGTTATAGTGTAATTTATATTTTTTATCCTTTAAGCATTTATAGAGCTCTAAAACTTTCCTACATAATTCATCATCATCATTATCCGCAAGAAGTAACACAAGTGCCAAGGCCTGCATATCATTTCCACCACCAAGGGTTGGCTTTAGTCTATCTTCTATAGTTACTACACGTCTGATAGCCAAGTCCAAATCAATATCTGTCATTGCAACCATTGCAACATAAATATAATCATCTGTACTTGTTAAAAATGGATGTACTTTCCGTAATCTATTATAAAATTCCTTCATGCGATTAATAACCCTGTCATGCTCAGACTCAGTTTTTATTTTAGCAACTTGCATTGCCGCAATGGTAAGATACTCCGAACCACGAAAATTTTGTTGTTTCATTTTATCATATAACATTTGAGTTTTAGTAAAGAGTCTTTCTGGACTTTCATCTAAAGATAGCATTGTTGCTATTATTGGGAGAGTAGTTCCTTTAAAACTAGAAAATATTGACGTATTCTTTTTAATGTAATCTCTCATTTCCTTTATACGATTTACATCTAATATACGTTCCTCATTGGTATATAGCATTGAACATAACATATGTGACAACCTATAATCCCATTTCAGTACTTTACCTAATTGCATTGTATAATCTGCAAATATATCTAATTTGTTTTCAATTCTTGTATTCATTATCTTAACCTTCTCCTTTAAATTCTCATATTGACTATAATCTCACTCCCCAATTTGTAATAAGACTGTTATAATAGAGTCACTGTAAATAATTGCTATATTTTCATATAATTTATTATATCATTTTTAATTCTACTCTTCTATATTTCATTCATAATTATAAACCCTATAAATATACATTCTGTATCTATCTATTGACTTCTACTTTTTTCAATGATATGATACATTACATAAAATATCGTATTAGGAGATAAGATTATGAATTTAAAAACGAACCTATCAATTTCAAAATTAAATAATAGCTTTTTCTTTAGCTTTTTTAGATAGGTTTGTGTCTATATAACAATTATTATAGATACAAACCACACCAATGGAGTGTTTTGTATCTATGATAGCTAAAGAGTTTATGTTGCAATAAATTTAGCCTCATAGATAAACTATGAGGCTTTTTTATATCCTAGGTTAAGGGTCTCATAGTGTAATCTATGAGGCTTTTTTATTATTATAAATATTTTATATCATATTTCTAGGAGGTAATTAAAATTGCAAAATACTAAAAAAAGAGAAAAATTCTCTAGTAACTTTGGTTTCATTCTTTCATGTGTTGGAGCTGCCGTTGGGTTAGGAAACATATGGATGTTCCCTTATAGATTAGGTGAGAATGGTGGTGCTGCATTCCTAATACCCTATTTTATTTTCGTAGCACTACTTGGAACAATTGGTTTAATTGCTGAGTTTTCCTTTGGTAGACAGTTTAGGGTAGGATCAATGGGTGCTCTTCAAAAGATATTCAAAGAAAAAAATATTAAACATGGCTCTATTATATCTATAATTCCAACCTTAGGACTAACTGGTATATTTATGTTCTATACAGTTGTTATTGGTTGGGTATTAAAATACTTTTTCATAAGTTTAACTGGTGAAATATTAACTATAAATACAGAGTCTTACTTCACTACTTTTATAAATAGTAATATTACAGTATTTTGGCATGGTTTAGCTGTTCTTATAACTTTAGTAATAGTTAGTTTTGGAATTTCTAAGGGTATAGAAAAAATAAATAAAATAATTATGCCTTTATTATTTATTATATTTATACTTCTAATTGGTAAATCATTAAGCCTACCAGGTTCAATAGAGGGTGTGAAGTATCTCCTTACTCCTGATTGGTCCTACCTTTTAAATCCAAGAACTTGGGTTATGGCTCTGGGACAAGCATTTTTCACAGTATCTTTAACAGGATGTTGTATGGTTATGTGTGGTAGCTATACAGACGAAAATTTTGATATACCTAATTGTGCTATAACTACGGCATTGTTTGATACTCTAGCAGCTATACTTGCTGCCTTTGTAATAATGCCTGCAGTATTTGCTTTAGGTCTAAACCCTACCTCTGGACCTGCTTTACTATTTGTAACTGTACCAAATATATTCCAGACTATGAAATTGGGACAAGTAGTAAGTTCTTTATTTTTCTTAAGTATTATTTTTGCTTCTATTTCATCTTCCATAGCTATGTTAGAGGGACCTGTAGAAGCAATTATGAATTTAACTAAGTGGAGTAGAAAGAAAACTACTTATATTACAGCTATCTCGGCTTTTATAATAGCTATACCATTAAGTTTAAGTAGTTCTTTATTTAACAATTTCACAAACTTTATTACTATAGTGCTATCTCCATTGGGGGCATTAATAACTGCTATTGTATTCTTCTACATACTTGATAGAAATGAAACTCTAGCTCAGTTAAATTTAGGTTCAAGATATAAGATTGGAATATGGTTTATGAATTTTGGAAAATATGTTTTCGTACCAACAACTATTATTGTAATAATTTTAGGATTAATATATGGTGGTATTGGTTAATATATAAAAAATTTAATAAAGCCTATAGTTTTCATAAAATTAAACTATAGGCTTTATTATAATATTAGTTA
>Ga0213825_1000637_pt1 | contig 25388 bp, 22 predicted proteins | sample MC6MC0900MG_FD_179896 | JGI IMG/M metagenome (GOLD analysis project Ga0213825, IMG submission 179896) | Enriched soil aggregate microbial communities from Iowa State University, Ames, United States - MC6-MC0900-MG | ecosystem: Environmental > Terrestrial > Soil > Unclassified | place: USA: Iowa... | reverse complement strand
ACTTTCATATGATCGGCCATTTCCCACGCTACAATTTTACGAGAATACAAATCCATAATACTCGCTAAATACACCCATCCCTCCAACGTTCAAATATAGGTAATATCAGCGACCCATACTTGATCTGGTTCTTCCACATAAAACATGCGTTTCAGTATATTCGGATACACCAGTGCATCATGATTTGAATCTGTTGTCGTCACATAGCTTCTCGGCTGTCTTGCGCACAGTTCCAGTCCTCGCATGATGTTTGCCACTGTTTTTTGTGAAAGCGGATAACCCCATTCCAACAGATCTTTATGTACTCGCGGGCTGCCATACGTACCATAGCTTTCATGAAACGATTGTTTAATTTTTTGTGTGACTTTCATTTTATATTCTTCTTTTTCTGTTATCGGTGCTGCCTGTTTTGCCAACCATTTATAATAGCCACTCGTCGATACTTTTAGAACACGGCACATCTTTACAATCGAAAACTCCCGTTTATGCGCTTCAATAAATTCAAACACTACTGCGGGTTTTTGGCAAAGATGTGCATCGCCTTTTTTAGAATGGCATTCTCCTCTTCTAAGTCACGAAGTTTCTTTTCATAAGTCGCTTCTAACTTCTTTAGCTCCGAAGGGGTTATATATTTCACGTCGCCATTTTCTTGCTTTTTTCCATCACGATACTTTTTTACCCAGCGATGAATAGAAGATTCCCCAATCCCTAATTCATACGATAATTCTGTTACTTTTCGATTTTCTTCTACTACTAATTTCACAACATAATCACGATATTCTTGGGTTATTTTTTTAGTCATTCGGTACACGTCCTTTAAAATAGTTATTTCTATCATAGCTACTCTCAGTTTTCCGTGTCCACTTTTTATACTAACCTCAACTTTTCCTATTTACCGGAACAATTACCTTGGCAACTTAAGCATCTTTTCTTACTGACTTAATCGCAATAAAAAATGCTCGCCCTCTTTGCAAAAGCATGAGTCGAGCATTTTTTCTATTCTGTGGCAGCAACGTTCTTTTCCGTTTCAGTATGGCGGTTTTTTTTCGTTGCTGTTTGATATTCTGCTAAACGAGCAGTTGTGCGCCAATAGTGATAGACTAAACGATCAATCCATAGAAGCGCTTCTACTTTCGAAACAGCTGTCTCTAACTCTACGACATTTTCAACAGAATGTTCGAAATAGGCATTTCGTTTATCTCGTCGTACAGCTGCCATCTCTGATGATGTTTCCTTTAATAGAACAGAAATCTCTGGTAAGCGTTCATCTTCATCAATTATCACTAAAACTTCCTCAAGTACCTCCAACCATTTCTGTGTTAAAGTGGACTGTAGCTGAAAGGTGCTTGGATTTTGCTCTCGTAATGCCTTAGTCAAGCGAAGCAAGTGATCAAGTGCATGTAAAAGTGAAATATGCTTATGACGATCCTTCGTGGCTGTTGATTGGATAGCATCCATAAACAGACGTGTTTTTTCAATCGCATCATCAATCAGAGTTAATTTACTTTCAGCTTCTGTTGTCATCTTTTTACTTCGAATAAGGGATACGATTACTGTTGTTAATTCCTTTGTAATGTCCTGTAGGGTATTAAAGGAAACCTCCACAGCTACCCCAGGAATTTTTGCCACACTATCATCCAGATTTCGCGTTAAATGATTACCTTTCTCTGGTATCATTTTTTCAATGGCCCTCGCAAACGGTCGGACAAATGGCACGAAAATAATGGCACCAATGACACTAAATAAAGTGTGGAAAACAGCAATTCCTAATGTTTCATCAAAGCTACCATTTATGAATGTCGTCACGTTTTTCGTTAATGCAAACATCAATGTTGCACCAAACGTAACAATAATGGCTGTGGCCACGTTAAACAGTACATGCGTCATCGCTGTCCGTTTTGCAGCTGTTGACGCTCCAATTGCAGCAAAAAGGGCTGTGGCAGTGGTTCCTATATTTTGTCCGATTACTAAATAGGCAGCCTGTTCAAAATCAATAGCTCCTGCATAAAGGGCGGTTAAAGTAGCCGCAATTGCTGCACTAGATGCCTGCATAATGACCGTCATGACAAGACCAAGCACAATTAAAATAAGCTGACCGCCTATAGAATCCGCCTGAAAAGAATCAAATGGAATTTTATCCTGAACGGATGCCATTCCTCCCTGTAATACATCAATACCTAAAAATAGTAAGCCAAAGCCTGTAAAAAGCCCGCCTATCGCTTTAAAATCACGTGGTGCTAATAATTGCACAAAGACACCGAGTGCAATAAAAGGCAATGACATGGTCTGCATATTAATTTTGAAGCCAATAAGCGAAATAATCCATCCTGTGCTTGTGCTACCTATATTTGCTCCAATAATAACACCAATTGACTGTATAAAGGTCAACAGCCCAGCACTTACAAAACCAATCGTAATCAGAGTTGTTGCAGTAGAGGATTGCACAATCATTGTCATTAAAGTACCTGAAAGAACTGAACTAATTGTTCCACCTGTAAATCGATTCAACCATTTTTTAAGAGCATCCCCTGCAAGCTCCTTTAAACCGTTAGTAAGCATGGTCATCCCGAGTAAAAATAAACCAATGCCTCCTAATACATTTATCAAACTACTAACACTCCCTACAAAATAAAATAAATATCATATGTGGCTAATGAACCTATATAATCAAACATTACTTAATATTACCATTATTAAAATTAAGAGGATAGCTAACATTTCATTTCTTGGGCAGTTTTTTTATAAAAGCTTCATCGTCTCACCACTGATTTACGAAAACATTTACATTAAATTTATGGTAGAATAGAAAAAATGATTTTTTAGGAGATTTAATAATGATATTAACGAAGCAGCAAGCATTACAAGCACTAAGTAAAAACAAATTTATCGGTTTTACTATTACAACAGGAAATATTATTATAAAAAAAATTAATAAAACCGATTATAATATATTCGTTTTTGAGGAAGAAAAAGAGAAACCTATGCATTATCTAGGCTCTATTATGAATGTGATGGCAACAATGAGCGACAAAGCTTCCCATAAAGATTTTGTTATTGTGGATCAGCTCCCAGCACAAGAAGAAAAGGAAGAATCAAAAGAGGAAAAGAAGGCTGATTGCGATGAAGTCAGTCGTACGATTACTGGATATGAAGGCTTGTATGAAATAACACAGAGTGGTCGAATTATTTCTGTACGTGAAAATCGCCCATTAGCTCGATGCAATGATGAGTATGGCTTTCATATTGTTCGCCTAACAAAGGAAGGGACTGCAACTAGCCATAATGTCTTTGAACTATGGCAGCAAGCATTTCCAGAGCTTGAACAAACTGCCTTTAAAGGTGCCTTAAAAGCAAAATATGGCACATGTTGTAAATTAATAGATAAACCAGGTATACACTTTTAATGAAAATATCCTCAGTGCTACTTCACTGAGGGTATTCCTTTTTATGTAAAAAAAGGAAAGCATAATGACCTTCCCCTCATTTTTATGGCTTAAGAATTACTTTTATGCATTCATCCTCACGATCATTGAAAATTTGATAGGCTTTACTTGCTTCTTCAAGAGGTAGCTTATGTGTAATAATCTCCCTTGGATCAAATTCTCCTGCCATTATTTTATCATAAAGCAGCGGCATTAAATGTATAACTGGAGCCTGTCCCATCTTCAAAGAAATATTTCTTTCAAATAAATGCCCTAATGGAAACTGATTGTATTTAGAACCATAAACACCAGTGATTTGAATCGTACCAAATTTACGAACAGCATCCATTGCAATACGTATTGGACTTAAAGTTCCCCCTTGAAGCTTTAATTTTTGTTCGATGGCCTCTACAGGTGTTTTCTTCCCATCCATCCCTACGCAATCAATAACAATATCCGCTCCACCCTTGGTAATTTCTCGAATATAAAAGGCCACTTCATCATAATCCTCTAAATTAATAATTTCGACATTGTTTATTTTCTTCGCATGTACTAAACGATAGTTAATATAATCAACAGCAATTACACGCTTAGCCCCCTTCATCCAAGCAAATTTTTGTGTCATTAAACCAACAGGACCACAGCCGAGCACTACAACTGTATCTCCTTTTTTCACTCCTGCATTTTCGACACTCCAATAGGCTGTTGGGAGTACATCTGACAAAAATAATAGTGCCTCATCCTCTAGCTCACAGGACTCCGGAATGACAAAGGGCATAAAGTTTCCGTATGGCACATGTAGATATTCTGCCTGTCCCCCTGGATAATTGCCATATCGCTCTGTAAATCCAAGATATCCTCCTGAATTCACTTCGAGGTTAGGGTTGGAATAATCACATTGACTCTCCATCTCGTTCTTGCAGTAATAACAATCACCACAGGATACATTAAAGGGCAAAATGATACGATCACCTTTTTTTACCCTCGTCACCTCAGAGCCAATTTCCTCTACAACCCCCATTGGCTCATGTCCAATCACATAATCTTTATCTGCTGGAACTGCCCCCTTATAGATATGCAAATCTGAGCCACATATAGCCGTAGATGTAATGCGTACTATAATATCATCTTTCTTTTTTAATACAGGGTCTTCTACATTTTTTACTTGTATATCTTTAATACCTTGGTAGGTTACTGCCCTCATATAAGCAACTCCTTAATGTTTACTTAAAGCAATCGTCTATATTCTCTCCTTGATTAAGTTGTAGTATTCAATCATCGCAATTTGGTTTCTTTTTCTTTTAAACTTACGATTATCATATTCATTTCTACCTTGCATATATTTTGTAATACGCTGAAAGTTTGGGATGAGGTGGAGAATTTTGCAGTTGAGTGCAATGGTACTTGGTGGTTTTCTTTTTTTTAGTATTAGTATAGGAGGAGCGATTGCTTGGGTGTTCTCGAAGCTTTTCCAGCATACAACCCAGGGCTTATCATTATTATGTGGTGGATTTCTAGTTGGCTTACTAGTACTTGATATCGTTCCATCTTCCTTTCACCTATATCAAACATTTGGTCTGATCCTTGGCATTTTTATTGGTTACTTTATTTTCCGAATATTAGATACTATCTTTCATTCTTCCCATTCACAAAACCCTTCTGTCACCCTACTAGCAATCGCAATGATTATTCACACCATCCCCATTAGTCTTACCGTGGGAAATTTACTAGGAAATGCGGCATTAAGCATTACCATTACAGCATCTATTATTCTTCATCACATACCAGAGGGCTTTGCACTTTCAACAGCCCTACTATCTCAGGGAGAACGACTATGGAGACTTTTTCTTTATTTCATTGTATTCTCTATTTTTTTCAGCATTTTCATATTGATTGGTCAATATTGGGATTTATCTGAAAAAGCCCAAGGATTATTGATGGGGATTTCCATTGGCCTAATTGCCACAACTAGTATATCTGAATTTATTTTGCATCATATTCGTTCTGTCACACTAAAATCCTTAATCATCTATGTTTGTCTAGGCTATTTATTAAGCTATGTATTCCATACTTTAGTCGAATAAAAAGCAATCCATCGAGAAAACGTGGATTGCTTTTTTTATTTAATACTATTTTTTCAACTAATTGCTGTAAAATTCCGATTGTTCTACAGTTTTCTTACGCATTTTAGTTAAATCAAAGTCAATAAATAGCTAGCCGTTACAAATTCCCTCTCGTGATACAGGTTTATAATCGAATTTAATATTTATAAAGCAGATAAAGAAAAAGATTAGTAGCATGATTATTTATTCATAGGCATAAGCATCGAAAGATACCCTGATATGATTAGCATTTTTATGCCTACAGTAAATATTCATTTAATGAACACCGCCACCATTTAGGCGGTGTCTTTATCATTCATTCGCTCGTCGCTGCTGGATTGTAATATAAAGCCCTAACAAGCGGTCTGTTGTCATCATCCCGTTTTGCAAATCTTTTAAATGTGATTCTTGAATAATTCCTTCTTTAATAGCTTGTGCTATATAATTCTCTGTTTCATTGCGCATTGTTGGTGATGCAGGATTCCATGCTTGTGTCATCTTATTTGCCTCCTTCTTCTCATCTATCATTAATTTAACTTTCATTTTACTACTACTAGGAACATTTACTTGTCCTTCTAATAGATAGCCTATAGGCATTTTCCAAGATGCTTTAACTTCAAAATGGGGTCGATCAATGCTCCCCGTCCAATCACCACCCCACGTTATGCCAAGCTTGCGAGCAATAACACCAACTTTATTGAGAGTAGTCACATCGTATAAAGATAGTGGGGCACCAACCGCAATATCCCATGCTAAACGACTGCTATGGTTGCTGGAAAGTGTCCAAGTGACAATGTTTCCTGGCCTAGTTCGCCCTTGAGCAAATAAATAATTTTGTCGTTCCTGTGAGCGGAACGTTTCTGTGATAAAAATATTATCAATGCCTGACTTGTAGCATTCTTGAAATAGAAGTCGGCATGCTAATTGTGCGACTGGCATTAATTGTGCTAAATCTCGGCATGTTGACGTTATATTTATACTCATTTTTTATCCTCCTCATCAGTTTTATCTTTGACAATTGCTAATATATTCTTTATAAAATTTGGTGTAGGTAGCCCCATCTTTGTACCATTTTCTGTTATTGAGATAAATTCTAAAACACAAAATGCTATTGCCGCTCCATCGCCAGCATATTCAATACCTGGTATCACAAAAGCTAATAAATAAATTGAACCCACCAACATCAAATAATAAATTTTTCGTATAATACCATTTACACCAATACGACTATTTAAATTATGATTAACAATGCTAGATAAAATGCCAGTGATATAATCAATTGTCATAAATCCAATTAAAACTGTTACGGCCATACCTAAACCATTTACTGAATAAGAAATAAGTGTACCCATAAAACCACTCCATGTTGCTATCCATTTATCCAATACATCACTTCCTTTTGTAGATCATAAGAAAAAGCCCTCCTAAGCGAAAAACGCTGGAAGGCTTTCCTATTAAATAAAAATAACGCTCGTCCTAGGACTGCGTTTCTGTTTGTACGGCTGTCATTGGTAACACACTTACAATAATATGCTTATTAATAATCGCTCCTCCAATATTAACAAAAGTAATTTTTTGATCATTTAGTGTTGCTGTAAAAGCTGTTGCATCAAACTCTGCATTTTTTAAATTAATTGTTTGTCCGTTGTTTAATAGTACTTGATAATCCATTAATATCAATCTCCTTTTATTAGTTCTAAATAACCTTGATTTATTCCAAAAAGTCTAACATAAAGCCTTTTAGGATTAGTTGCAGTAGATAAGCCAAAACCTAAGCCATTTGTATCAGCTTTTGCTATATTTCCATAATTACCACTAACAAATAAGTCTGCTGCAATATTAACTCCATGTAAGGCACTTAAATGAAGCTGATCTCCATCATGTCTAATTGCAGATGCTCCTAAATTTCCACCAAATACAATTGCCTTAGGCTCGGAGTCACTCCAGTGAGAACCTATTTTTAAAACTTTACCTATCGTAACATCATTAGAGATATTTATATCTGCAGAGTAAATATTTACGCTGTTTAATGTTCCTGTATAAATTGTTCCTAAATTCCCAGTAATATCAGATAGAACAGTAACAGCCCCTACAAGATTGATTTTTGATGCTTGTATACCAATCGTCGTTGCAGTTTGATTGATTAAAGACGTAATTGTATTTCCTGTAAAATCCGTTACACTTACTTTTGACTGAATTTGATTTGCTTGTTGTGTAATACTACTTTCGGCATTATATACCCTATTCCCAAGACTGCTTATTTGAGTTTGTTGACTAGTCACCGTTGACTGTATTTGAGATGCTGTTTGAGAAACAACAGAAACATCATTGCGAACTGTTTGAATATTGTTGTTCAGTGTTGTAACCTGTGCAGATACTTCACCTCGAATTTCAATAGCTGTTTGAGTAATACGACTACTTAAATTGTTACTTATATCTGTTACGCTTTGAGTGATACTATCAGCGCGAATATTAATTGCAGCAATTGATGCACCTATTTCTTCAACCTCTAAATCAATTCGATCATTAGTTTGTTCAAATTTTGAACGATAGCGTTTATCGTTAGCATTAATAGTAGCACGTTGATTTAATAAGGCATCTACAATACTTTTGGCTTGTGTATTTCCAACTTCAATCTCTGAATTACTATAATCCCGTTTAGTCTTTTTACTTAAAATACGTGTTTGATATTCTAAGTTAAGCTCCTCATGTATAAGCCAAACCATATCTCCCACATCACCATCTATTGAAGTCACTTTAACCTTAATATTTGTTTCAGGTGCTGCAGGTAATTCACTTGCCAAACGGGTTGCCATTTCCTCAATAGATTCTATATTCTCGTCATGAATAGGATCTGCAATACGTATACCAATTCTTGGTGACTTAGCTAAAGGTGAAGTATAAGTAACATCAATCCCCTCTGAACCATATCCGCGAATTTGTGTCTTTAAATTTGTAGTATTGATGCTATATGATAAGGTTTCAATATTATGACGGTAACGAAATTGTATGTCATTATCTCTACCAATTTTCTTAGAAAAACGAATAACTTTTCCAGGTAATAATTGACGTTCACAGTTAAATGCTGTACACAATTGTTCGATTAAAACAATTGGATTCGCTTCTCCAAAATTCGGTAGTAATTGATAACCATCTACATCTGCATTAATAAAAGTCCAACCGGTTCCATCAAGAACAAATGACATAAAATCATTAAACGTCCTTGTTCCACCATGGATTTCATACTTAAAATCATCCACTAATGAAAAATAGATATGCACCGCCGTAGCTTTTTTGGTAAAGGTATCACCACTAAATTCTTTCACAACATACTCATGACCATCTTCATCTTCGATTATAGCTTCAAAATCTAGCAAGGTATGTCCTGGATTGCTTTCATGTAAAAAAGAGCTAAATGAGATCCGCAATGCCCCATTCAACTCTTCAAATTTTTCGTAATTTGTTTCTAGTATTGGCTCGACTTGTGTATCATTTGTAACAATGAGCAACAATATCACCTTCTTTTGTATAAATTTATCCCAAATATTATAGAAGCTATTTACTAAGGTGTCCAAACTCCTGCAATCATATTATTTTTAGCTTGTGCTCCACCAGCAAATTGCAAAAAATTTTTGATAATATTGTTCGTAGCAATAACATTTTCATTTGTATTTACAGAGATGATTTTGTCAAATATATTATTGCTAACTATAACATTTTTAGATTTAATAGTAGGATTATTCCCAGCTACAATATCTGCTCGATCTGCTTCACCATTTCTAGCATTATTAGTTAAGAAGTTGTTTTCTATAATAATGTTATCGCCACCGTAAATGTATATTCCATTACGTCTAGCCATCTCAAAAGTGTTGTTCACTATTTTTACATTATTGAATGTTCCACCAATGATGTTGGTGCAATTAGCATGTACTTTGTTTCCACTTATGAGAACGCCTTCTAAGAATAAAGTAGGCTCATTAGTGATTCCTAATAAAAATCTTGATTCTCCACCTACGCCAATATAAGTTAAAATACTATCTCTGTGTGTGAAAGAACAATCTGTAATAGTCCAATCCTTTGAATTATTTAATTTTTGTTCCCAAACAACACCAGTGTTATTATCCCTAAAAACACACTTTTCAACTTTTAAATTTTCTACATCTTGTAAATATATAGCATATAAGAATCCTTCGAAATGACATTTTGAAATTAAGACATTTTTTGAAGTTACTGACTGCTTGAAAGAGTGATTACCTATTGCTTTAATCTTGTCATTGAACGGCACAACATTGTCATTTATACCTGCTCCCATAAAAGTACATCCAGTTATCTCAATGTTCATACAAGATGTGTCATCAAAAGGTGCAAACCAAGGGAATTGACCACTTGAACCCGCATAGTCAAGCTGTAACATTTCTGAAGTACCTTTATAATTAAGAAAACGACAATTATCAACAACAACATTTTTAGAACCATTAAGTTCTAGGTCATGCCATGTAGTGCAATTTAAAAACTCACAATTTTCAACTCGAATGCCTGTACAATGCCCAAAAGCTAGTGATGTTACATTAGATGTATATTCTATGTTGTTAGCATCGAAGGTAATTCCTTTTACAGTGATATTTTTATTTGCATCATATCCACCTATGATACCGTCAGAATCATTGTGTAAAATAGCACTTATCTCTGCCATACGCTTAAATACTACATTTCCCTCTGCTAACAATTTTACATTTGATGGGATTTTTATAATATCTAAAATATTATAATTACCGCTTGGCGCTACTACAACTGCACCTCCAATACTTTCAGCGTAATTTAACGCATTTTGAATTGTTGTTGAATCCTTAAAGAATCCAAACCTACTTACTGATATAAAATCATCCACATGCTCATTAAACTTAATAGCTAATTTTTTTCCTTGTTCAGCTGACAAGACCTTTTCTATACCACCTGTAGTTAAATCATTAACAATTTCAAAATCAGCTTTGGATATTTTTTTCTTGAGCTTCTCATTTAGATTGTCATAACTAATTTGATTACCTTTATACACAAAATCACCTTCTTAATAAGAATAAAACACTACTTTATTATAAGTAGTGTTTACTGAACAATATGGAACGATTACACATAGTTATAAAAATGTAATCCTCTATTGCTTGTCTGTAATCCTAATTAGTGATGTCATCAATAACATAAGATTTTTGAAATAATACGTTTTGCTGCAATCTTACAACGATTTGATTATCATTATCCATCATAAAGTCTCTCCCACCTCTTTATCAGCTTTAAGCAACTCTAAATCTTGCTCTAATTTACTAATCTTTTCGTCAATTGTCGGTTCGTTTACAACTCAATCGAATTTCTTCAGATAGGCTGATGTTTCTCTACATCTATACGCTCTATATAATGAGTATACATATCATAAGTATTTACTTCTAAATCTATATAGTCTACCCCATTAATATCTTCATGTTTAACTGGTTCTTTCCAATACCTCCCCTATTTGATGTATTATACGTCCAGTTACTGAATCAAAGATAACACGACTTCCTAATATATAATTCACAAAGCTATACCCCCTTTTTTATTTACTCAAAAGCCTTAACAGTATAAGTTACTGGATGCTGCATTGACGGCATATACATTGTCCATGTACCGTTACCGTTGTTGACCACTTGCGCTCTAAAATTTTGTGTCTGTGTTGACGCTAGAGATTGATTAAAATACGCAAACTTTACTGTACCTGATATATTTCCATCAGATGCAGATTCGTATATACTGTTATATGCAGCAGTTGAATTAATCCACCCCATGCAGCTTACTGTAGTTGGTTGAAAAGGTACTGTAAATATGATACTAGGTAAGTTAGTATTAACTCCATTAACATAAGTGTATGTTCTATTATCCAAAGTTGATGTGACAGTCCCAACCCATTTCTTAGTGCCTGTTGGTATAGCTCTAATATTAGCTGCAAAACTACTAAAAGGGGCATTGGCATCTGTCGGTACGCCTTTGTCGCCTAGTGCAGATGCCATTTCACTTTTGCCACTAGCGACAGATGTAAAAAGTTTTCTAGGTGACGTTTCTATCCAATTTTCCCACTCGCCATTATATTTTTGACGCTCAAATTCTTGACCATTTGTCACGCCTATAACTTTTTGAACAATGTATTTATCATTGTGAGATATGGTTATCCCCATCCACCAATCTGTAGAAGGGGCATTTGCTACGTTTGAACCCATATACATTCCATTTTGTGTTGCTAAATTCCAGTCTGTTATTTGATTACATTCACCAGGGAATCTTGTATATGCATCGTATCCAGCGTTCCACTTGCCGAAGTTTGCACTAGTAGGTATATCACTTATTTGTGGTGTCCAAGGATAGCCATTCCATGATGTACCTAAGTCCTCATAAACTAAATACGCATCCTTTAACATATTGAAAGATTCATATATACCCAACAATTCAACCTTAACACTCAATCTATTCAGTGCATGTGGTTTACGCACGATAGGAATGGTAAAAACATGTTCGTTTCGATTAAAGTCAGGGAAATAATATTGAGTAACTATACCGCTATCTGCTTTATATATAGTTCTGTTGTAAGTGTGTACAGTATTGTCTATTTTAAGATAGGATGTTTCATACTCAATAGCACCTGAACCATCTGTTCCCATATAACTACCAGTTACACTGACTTTAACCGTTCCACCAAAGATAGTTGCTGGAATCACTATGGACACTTGTTCAATATTACTAACTGGAGCTACCCAATCTGCAATATGAAATACCCTTGACACATTAAATGATTTAAGATTCATAATGTCCGTATCATTGTAAACACCTTTTTGCCATGAGTTATCAACTTTTGGTTTCATTTGTTCATTAACTTCAGTTTCTAAAACATCTAGCTCTGTCTTATCTACTTTTTCATCAACTATTCCTTTTAAATTTTTCCCCATTTCAGCTGAAAGAGCCTTGTTACTTCCTCCAACTGTTAAATTATCAACTATTTCAACCTTCTCACTAGCACTGTTTATCCTGTCTTGAACATCTTGACTAAATTTATTCATTGTCACAGATCCATCTGTTAGTAAACTCCCACTAAATTGTTCATCACCAGTAGTAGGTACGTTTTTAAAAATCAATATACTAACATTATTATCTATTTGTTTTTCAATAGGATTATCGGGAATTGTTAGGACATAACCGCTGCTTGCATTTCCTGTAATATCCCATGAAATTGGTGGTAAGTAAATGCCATTATGGAATACAATAATTTCATCATTATTTTTATCATATAATTCTCTAGGTAAATCCCATGTTTTTTGATGATCCATAGTTGTCTGAAGGTTATAAGTATTTATATTTAATTTTAGGCCACTACCTGTTCCGCCTTCTCCACCTTCAATCCACCCTGTATCATCTAAATGGTTATTAACCTGCCCATCATTCGTAATTACTCTTGTATATGTCTTAGCTGTCTTCTGGGAGATAGCCAGAAAGGTTTGATAGATTTTGTTACTTTGATCATCTGATTTCATGCCTACATAAACATGAAAATCTTCAATATCGTTTGGAAGTGAGACGGAGCCTTGTTCATTTTCAACATTCCAAAATCCTGACTCCTGTTTATTTAATAAAGAATCTGGTAATGTAATTAATTCTGGTTGATCAGTACCTAAACCATGTGCCTGAACCCATTCCTGAATCTTATTTGCTTTTTCTTGCGCTCCAGAAGGAGTTTCAGCGCCAATATCAATAGAAGTTAAAGGGACATTGCCATCTGCATCGGGGGATTTGCCGGCTACCATTGAAACTGAACCAGTACCATCCACTCCCCGTTGAGCAAGTAATATCCAATCTTTATTAGATTCTGAAGGAACTGAATTTTTATTAGTTGTTAGGGATTGCCAGGTAGATCCATTGTAAGTTGTAATATTGTTTTTAACATACTCAGTTGTTGCATTCCATACTGAAGCAGTTCCCCATCCAGCAATTAATTGTGCTGCATTATTTGCTTCTTGAGTCGCATTATTTGCTACTGTTATTGCCTCACTTATGGCATCAGTTAAATTAGAGACCACTTGTGCTGCATTATTGGCATTTATTGTTGCTGCTTCAGCTTCCGTGGATAGGGTTTCCAATTTATATTTCATTTGCTCTAATTGGGCTTTTAAAGCATCTAAGTTCGCCATTAGCTGACCAGCTTCACCCATTGCCTCATTAATTACTTGTACAGCAGTATTAGCGTTATCTGAGGCTTCTTGCGCATCCATAGTAGCTTTATTTGCTTCAATAATTACTTTTTCAGTATCTTGTAAAGCAGTAGATACCATCTCAATTGCCTGGTTAATACGTAAAATTAACTCATCCACTTCTTCTCCACCAGCTAAAATATTAATTTGCAGTTGTAATTTTGATAATCCTTCAATAATACGCTGCCAGTTCTCATTTATTTTCATTCGTTCTGAACGACTGACTGGTGATTGTGTTGTGTGTAGACTAATTACCATGGTTTTTCTTCACCATCCTTATTTACATATATAAAAATCTAAAATTAAAAACGATACTGTGAACAGTACCGCCTGAAACTGAAAAATTATTAACACCAACCGCTAGTGAAAGGAGTTTTTTATTTGTATTTTTAAAAACAGAAATACCATTTTTAAAAGATTGAATACCACTAATTTTTAATTCATCAGAGGATGATAAAGAATCATTTAATTGATATACTTCTCCTGTTGTGTGATTTGTAATAGTTACACTATTATTAAAAACTCCTTTTAGGGTTATTTCTAAGTCATTTCTGCGTGGATCCACAGCAACATTGCCATAATTTTTAATCGTGAAAAGATTACTGTTAAATGAGTAAGCTAAATCCTCATCCCAATCAAGACCCATCCCCCACGCCCACTTATCAATATCCCATTCCTTTAAATCTAAAGTCGTTGGAACAGATTCTGCATATATATTTTCACAAATAAATTGTATTTCTAGCTCCCCTACTTTCCGAAGTAGCTCATTTGGTTGGTAGCTATTTGCTAATCTGACCTTCCATCTCTTTCCTGGTTCTGTAGCGAAAATAATATAAAAATATTCCTTGCGAGAAAACAGCATATTGATATCTGCAATAAACAATTTATAATCATGGTAATCAAATGCTTTATACATAAATTTCGCAGTAATTGTTCTTCCACTAAAACGTGTGCTTGTGAAAATTGGGCCATCTCTGCCATCAACCTCAGTCGATTGGTGCTCAATTGAAACAGAAGGGATGTAATATTTTAATAATTTTAAACTGTAGTCACTTATTAACAATTCGCGACCATTCTTTAAAATCATTTTCATATACCACTCAACCCCCTTGTTAATGCATGGATGCTTGCATTATTATATTGTCTACCACTTACGACATCTACTACCGATTCACCAATAATTTGGCCATCTAATACAGATTGTAGAATAATGGTAGAAGGCGATGAATTTTGAGAAGCAGTGTTATTTTTGAGTTTTTGTTTTGGCGATAATGAAGAGGGTTCATGCAAATTGCTATTTTCCAATAGTTTACTAATATTTGTAGCCTTTTTCATAATTGAATCAAATCCACTAGCAAAACTTCCACCAGCAGCCTGAACTATTGGAGATGCGGGATTGAAATTAAGTACTTTTTCTAGGGTCTGTGAAACACCTTTGATAATATTATTTACAGATTCCTGTAAAGTTGATTGCATTCCCGTCATACCATCGATTAAACCTTGAATTGCATTCTTCCCAATTTCATTCATTGATCCTAAAGTTTCTTCTGTTCCAAGAACGACTTCTTTTATTTTTGCTTGCCATTCACTATTTAATGTTGCCAATTCTGAATTTGCTGTTTGTCGTAGGTCCTCGATTTTAGCCTTTGTTTCTTGTTGTAATGGTTCTAGCTCCTTTATTGCCGCTTCACGTGCAATTAATAGCTTTTTCTCATATAACTCTTGATATTGCATCAGTTCCGCATCAGTCATTCGATTTAAAGCTTCTAGCTGTGCAAGGACACTTGGGCCCATTGCTTCAAGTTCATCTATAATATCACTAGATAATCTGCGATATTCTAGTTTTGATAACTCAATTCTCCATTGGGATAAGCTATTCACCTGCTCACTTAAATCCTGCGTCAATTTAGAAGAGTCTACAGGATCAGCAATTTTTACTTCATCAAATAATCCGAAGTAACCTTTGATACTTTTTATTCGGCTTTCTAAAGCATTCTTATAAGCATCATTATGCTTTTGCTCTTCATCCAATAATTTCTTGTTAACATCCTGCGTCTGCTTCAAATAATCATTATTGATTGTTTTAATTTTTTCGCTTATTTCTTTTTTCGTATTATAAAATTTGTCTTCATAATAAATACGTTCATCTGTTCCTGCTTCATATTGAGATAAATACCCCTCATAAATTTTCAATTCTTCAGCAAGAGATATCGAATTGTATTTTTTACGTTTCTCAATATATTCTTTTTCTTTCTCGAATTGATCTTTCGCCATTTCAGAGTAGGCTTTTTTAAACTCTTTTAGTGCGTTTGTCTTTTCTTTTGTACCATCTTTAAATAATGAAGCACTGTATCGCCAAAATTCTGCTTCTTGTTTAGCTGTCATTTCTCCAGCTGATTTTTGGGCTTCGACATATTCTTTTAAAGCATTGAATTTTACATTTGCAGAATTAGATTCAATTTTTTCTATCTTTTCAGCGTATTGCTTTGTAACCGTTTCTTTATCCTTCAATGCCTGCTCTTCAATTTTTTTGATTTGAGCTATTTGATCAGCTGTAAGTGCTACCTGTTTTTTTGCTGCATTGTTTTTGATTGTAGTAATTTTTTCTGCGGCCTGTTGCGAAATTTCAATTCGTTTATTCTCAGCCTCTGAATTTAAAGCTTCTATTTCAGCAGCATTAACTTTTGTAACACCACTAATGATTTGTTGTCCTTTTTCCATAGCTTCTGCAGAAATTGTTAATTGCTGTGCGATGTTAGGTATTGCGGCATCAGCTAATTTTTCAGCGGCTTTACTAACTCCCTCACAGCCTTGTTCAATTCCAATTGCTAAACCTTCTCCAATATTTACACCTAGAGCCTGCATAACACGTGAAGGAGATTTAATACCTAATTTTTTCTTTAACCAATTTGGAATAAGATTTCCTATCGTATCAAAGATTAATCGAAGTTCTTTAAGTTTGTTACCTATTCCTTTTATTAGTCCATTAACAATCTCGGCTCCTATTTTCACCAAACTAAAATTTGATAAAAATAAAAGAATTCCTTTGAAAGCTTTTTGAAAAATAGTTGGAAGGTTGTTTATGATTCTTTCTATAGATGTAGACAAAGCACTAAATTTTTCTGCTGCTGATTCTTTAATTTCACTGAATCTATTTTTTGTAGCAGACAACAAGTTACTCCAAGTATTCCCAATAGATGTCCCAATTTCTTTAGCTTTGCTCACAATATTTTGGTAAAAAACACTCCATTTTGATTTTATTTCTCCAGTTTCCCAGTCCACCATATTAACATGTTCTTCAGCTTGTACTTGTGCCTCATTAACAACCTTTTGGTGCATATCTTCAGCATTTTTAACTATTTCATCACGTTTACGTTTAGCCTCGTCAATAACAGCTTGTGCCTCTTCCGCAGACATTGCCCCTGTTTCATCCCGTTGTCTTATTGCCCATTTATATATTTCGTTGTATTGATCCTCAGCATCTTTTATTACACCCTCTTTTTGCTCCAACGAATTTTGTACAACTTGAGCAGCTTGTTCTGCCGAAATCTTTGATGCTTCATTTTTTAGACTTTCTAAAATAATCTTTTGCTCAACTTCACTATCAGAAAGATGCTTTATAGCATTTTCTTTCATCGTCTGTTGAATAATGTCGATTTCTTGTTGCTCAATCTCTGTGATGCTTCTATTGTTTTCAGCTGCACTTTGATAAATTTCTGCAATTCTTGCCTTGCCATCTGTAATTACTTGCTGTTGTTCATTCTGACTTTGAGCAACACGTTCTAGAATACTCGCTTCTTGTTCTTCGGTTAAGGCACTGCTTGAAGCAAAGTGATTTTGCATTGCTTCTAATTCTTGAGCATGATCAGATTGCATTTCCGCTAGCACTTGATCACCCATCTCGTTATAGATGGATACCATATTAGCTGCCATTTCTTCTGTCACTGCTTGACCAGACCATGACAACTGATTAAGTGCCACTGTTGCTTGATCGGATAATTCCAAAAAGCTTCCAACAGATTCTGCGGTAGATTCAGAAACTTTAGTTTTCCAATCCTCAATCTGGATAGAGGATTCATTAAGATCACGACCTACTGCGTATGCTGCTATCCCAATACCAGCTAATGTAGTAGCTGCTATAACTACAGGCCCAGATAATAATGCTAATGCTGCTCCTAAAGCAGTTGTTGCTCCCCCTGCTGCACCTATTGCCATTGAAAATCCACCAATTGCTGTAACGATTGACCCAATGCTTGAAATTAATGTTCCTCCAACAACTAATAAAGGACCAATAGCAGCAATTAATCCTCCAATAATGACAATTGTATTTTGTGTTGCAGAGGATAGGTTACTAAACTTTTCTATCCATGGTATAAAGATATCAAGTACTTTTTGAACTATGGGAATTAACACTTTTCCTATGCTTATCCCAACATCTACAAGCTGGTTTTTCATGATTGCTATTTGAGATTCTGTAGTTTGATAACGCTCAGCTGCTTTATCTGATAAAGCTGTGTTTTCCTTCCAGGCAGCTGAAGATGAATTAACAGCTGATGTAAGTAAATCAGAGGCACCCGCCATGCTCAAAAGTACATCCGTTTCGTTTCCACTTACACCTAAATCTGCAAGCACGCTTTTTAGATTAGCACCTCCCTCTGATGTTTCAGCTAATCCCTTCACTAATGCATCTAACGCAGAGGCTGCATCTGTTTCAAAGGCTTTTTTAAAATCTGCACTAGACATGTTAGCAGCCTTCGCAAATCCAGATAAACTTTCTCCACCATCACCCACTGCTTTCTGAATTTTTTGGAAAACCGAAGACATTGCTGCTCCTCCAGTTTCAGCATCAATACCTAGACTGGACATTGTAGCAGCTAACCCCATAATTTGCGCTTCTGTTAAACCAATTTTTGAAGCTTGCTCCGCAAATCCCTTTCCCATTGACATGATGTCAGAGGCTGCAATTCCCATAGTGCTACTAAGCTCAGTAATTGAAGAGCCTAGTCGATCAAAATCACCTTGTCCCATACCCACAATGTTAGCAAAATCAGCAAATTCCTTTGCTGCCTGCTCTCGAGTCATACTTGTAGAGTTTCCCATATCGATTACTGTACGGGAAAAAGATAAAAGATGTTCTTCAGCAATTCCTAATTGGCTAGCTGATTCAACAACTCCCGCAATTTCTGTAGCACTAACTGGAAGCTCTTTAGCCATACCTCTTATACCATCTTCAAGCTTTTTAAAATTTTCCTCACTAGTATTTACTGTTTGACGAACCCCAGTAAAAGCACTTTCAAAATCGATTGCTGCATTTAGGGCATAAGCACCAAAATCTTTTATAGGAGCTGTAACTGTGGATATGCTTTCTCCAACAGATTTCACTTTTCCACCAAACTCCTGAAATTTGTTCCATTTTGATGTTTGTGCACCTAATTGATTATCAACGTCCGTCAATTGTGTGCTTAAACGATTATATTCAGCAACAGCTTCATTAACTGCAATTGCTTGTTGTTCAAGAGCTTCTGTATTTGCTGTTCCGGAGGCAAGCAATTCATCATATTTTTTACGTTGCTCACCCAATTTAAATCTTGACGCCTCAACTGATCTTGTAAGTACATCATGCTTTTGTGATAAGCCCTCTATGGAATTTTCATATTCATTGCCAAGTGCTTGTATAGCCTGTAATTCTGCACCCATTGCAGTCAAATGTCGTATAGATTGTTCAATGGATCCATCAAAATTAGAAGTATTTAGTCTTAGCTCAACTGGACCAATTTCCGTCATTCCCTATCACCGCCTTTGTCTATCACAACCATGAAATTTCATCGGCTGTAACCTCATATATTTCATCGAAATCACCTGTAAGTTCAAACCAAAAATGAATATCCATTTCGTCAACTTCATGTAATTTGTAACCCTCTTTTATTAATTCTCGATAAAATGCTTTAATTTGTTGGTAAGGCGTTATACCACTAACTTTCCCTCATCATTATTCTGGACAGGTTTAGTTTCAAGCCCACCAATATTCAGCACATTATTGAACACGCGCATAATTTCTTCCTGCAATTTTCCAGCTTCTAGGCCATCCCATACATCATCAATTGTGAATTGATTATCAAATACGTGAACAACAAAGGAAATCATTTCATCAAATGTTTCAACTGAAATTTCATTGCCTTCTTTACGCATTTTTTCGTTCATTTTTAAAGCATTACGGAAAACTCGTGCTTTTACAAAATCATTTGAAAATATTTTCTCTTGTCCATCTATCTTTAATGTTATTTGCATATCTCATCCATCCTTTTCAGTAGCCTTTTTTTAAACCATTTGCCAAATTTTATTTGCTCAACCCTCAATGTTGATTACCTGCAACAAAAAAAGAAGAAACCCTTTAAAGGGCTTCTCTCTAATTATGGTGTTTCTACTGTTTCATTTGGTTTTGCAACAGATTTAAAGAATGTTTCTGCTGTTACTGTTACCCCTACATCTCGTGTATCTACTGTATGTTTAATAACACCATCAATCAATGGTAATGCCTCACCACCAAATGGATATACTTTGTAACTTGTTTCACCTTTTTTACGAGTTGTATTTGTTTCTTCACCTGGTTTTAATTTTGCTTTTAATAGCCAAACCAGCTTAGATCCTGATTCAAAGCCAATTGCAATCGAGTTAGGTGTATCATTTGCATTTGTAATAATACCACCCTCTGCAGATTTTTTATGTCCATACCAATCTACTAGCACATCAGTTGGTAAATCAGCTGTTTCTCCTGCAATAGTAATTGAATCCAACTGCGCTTCCTGATCTACTACTCGATCACCTGCATCTAAATGTGCTTCTGAAAAGTTTGGTGTAAGTGTCAAGGAAATAGGCATCGTTAAAGTTTTCACTTCACCCCATGTCTCTGTCTGCTCATTTGTCATTAGTGCATAGTGAATACGTTTTAAGCTAATTTTTTGTGGTTTTTCATTTACTGTTGTCATTTACATGACCTCCTAATTGTTTATTATTTTTCATCAAAGAAAGCGAATTGTAATACCCTGTTATAGTAAGTTTCGCTAGCTGTATAAGGTTCATCATATTCTAGAGTACGTTCAAAGCCTGCATTTCCCATCAATTGTTTAATGCTTTCTACAATCTGATGAAAATTCGAATTAGACCATACATTCATTTGTATAAGCCGCTCTGTTTCAACTTCAATACCGCCAGCTTCAAAAACTGGCTTCGCACTTATTTCTAAAAAAGTGATAAACTGGTTTGGTTTTGTTGAACCTGTAGGAAATCCATTAAAAATAACGGGCAGACCTAATGGCTCTAAAATAGTAGGTATATGATTCATTAGATCTATCATATTTTTCTCCTATCTTCGTGTATGAGATAAAGTATCGAACAAGCATATTAAATTCAGAAAATGTCTCCCTTCAGCATTTGAAATATTGCACTTCTAAAATAAAGTAATAATTCCAATAGTGTTTGCTGACAGTGAGTGATTTTAAAAAAACAAAAAACGTCTGCTGATGAGAAATCAGTAGACGTTTCTATTTTTTCTCGCTTATTCAATTGTTTCACCTCCTTTCAAGGTGCTTATCATCTAGCCTTCGATCATTTTTCTAACACCAGCCGTACTGTTTGAAATCATTTGTTTCAAAGTTGATTCCTTCTTCTTCAGCCTCTCTAACCCATTTCTATCAATCCACTTCATTTCCCGATGTAATTCTCTTAATTCTGCATAAAGTTTACGTGTACTTTCATCAGTATAAAAACATATATACTCTCGACCACATTTTGGACAAGAAAAATAGGTTTTTTCAATTGCATGGTCTAGTCTGTCTTTTTTAAAATGTTGTATATAGAATTTATGACCACAGGATTTATTGCACTTTGCATATATTGGCTCCATCTACACACTTCCCTTCAAAAGTTTTGAGCTATAAAAAGACCACTCGAATTTGAGTGGTTCCAAGCTTACTTTAATATAATAATTAATCAGCAACAAATCTTTACACTACCATCATATAATGGAATCTCAAGAGTTTCTATTCATACTACTAAGTGTCAGTGGAAGGAAAGCTATTTTATTAGTTAAATACTTATTGTTCAAACTTTTACACTACCATCATATAACGGATTTCCAACCCTTTCTATTCATACTACTGAGTGTCAATAAAAAGAAAGATCTATTTAAAACATCTACATTAATTCCAATAGAAGAAGCTGGGACAAAATCTGGTCTAAACCTTAAAAGCGCTAGAAATCAATGTCTTAAAATTGATTTCTAACGCTTTTCTGGAGTGAAGCTTGCTAATTAATTTATGTGCCAACCACAAGTTATAAACATTTTCTTAAATTTCGTTTGAACCTCTGTCCTATTTCAGGAATCTTGCCTCTGCAAATTTATTAACAATGTGTAAGTTTTATTTCATGAGCAAACTTTATCATTTTAGCAATCTCCGCATGTTTTTTATAAATATAGCTTGCACTGTAGTTTAAAATTTCAGCTATTTCTTCTAATGTCATTCCATCTACATATTTCAATTTTAATATTTTATGATTTAACCCACTAAATCTATTAATTAGCTCTAAAATATTTTTTTGTTCCAAGAGCTTAACTTGCAACTCCCGATCAATCCGTTCAATACGTTCCTCAAGTTTTGCACCATCAGAATCAGCCGTAAGTCTTACCCCAACTAAATCACCATTCACCCATCTTTTTAATTCTTTCTGTGATCTCTCAAGATTATATTCTAAATATGCTATTTCCTCTTGAATTTGCTGATAATCTCGTAACCAATCGTACATGCATAGCACCCACTTTTATTTTTATTTTTTGTTATACCTTTTCTGAATCAATTTCCTACTATAAAAAATATTATGTATTTTAAATGATTAAAATTGTTTTAAAGATGAATATTTACCCCAAATAGAAAATCATTCTTGTTTAGCACTATTAGAAATTTGTGAAAGTAATTCATTTACATCTGCAGATAATACCTTTAAACGGTATTTTTTGTTTAATATTATACCTTTTTTTATGTATGTTTTTATTTTGCATTAAAATAACCTCCCTTGTTTTTAAAGATTTTCTTTAAATATAATATTTAATTAATTACACTATAATACCTTTAAACGGTATAGTCAAGATAAAATACTTTTAAAAGGTATTTTATAGTTTACATCACTACTTTTTATAAGTATTATTATTAAAAGGAGGTGCATGAATATATGGAAAACTCAGATAAACTAAAAATTGTTTTCTCAAAAAACCTAAAACTGCAATTAGATAAAAGAGGCTTGAATCAAACAGATATGGCAAGAGATTTAAATATTCCTGAAACAACTGTTTCTAACTGGATGAAAGCCAGCACTTACCCCAGACCGGATAAAATTCAATTAATGGCGAACTACTTCAATATTAGACGCTCCGATTTAACGGAAGAGCAACCTACTAATTTAATAGAGGTACAGCCAAATTTCGTAAAAATTCCTATCCTAGGTACAATTGCTTGTGGAGAGCCAATTCTAGCTCAACAAAATGTAGAAGGCTATATGTATGAATTTTCCGAGTTATTACCAACTGGGAATATTTTCGCTTTAGTTGCTAAAGGGGACTCAATGGAGCCGACTATACCAAATGGCTCTAAAGTTTTGATAAGGGAACAAAGTGAAGTCGAATATGGTGAAATAGCAGCTGTACTTGTAAATGGAGATACTGAAGCAACACTAAAACGTGTTAAAAAACAGGGTGAAACCATTTTACTTATGCCAGATAATCCAAAACATGAACCTTATATTGTGGACGAAAATAATCCTGCTAAAATTATCGGAAAAGCTGTCAGTTTTAAAGTTACACTCTAGTTGTTTAAGTACAAAATATTAAAAATAGAACCAAGTGTAACTCACAGGTTGTTTCATTCATTACATTAAAATATTGGATAAATAGAAAATTAAGTTTATTTACACAAAAGAAAGGGGGTTAAATACTTGATTAATATATTAGTAGGGATATTTCTACTAAGTGGTTTCATAGCTGCGATCTTTTTGCTTCTTGCCATTTTTAATTTCATAAAGTTGGATAAAATCAAAGCTATAAAAATGTTGAAATTTACTGGCATCTCAATTGTCATTTTTATTTTGTGTTTCATTGCAGTAGGGGAACTTGGACTTAATAATGCTGAAACTCCTAAAAAAGAGAAGCAAGAAGAAAAGCCTGTGGCGAAGATTGAAACGTCAGACGATGTAACTTGGCAAGATAAAGTGAAAGAGATTGCTGGTCTTAACAATACACCTACTGAAAAATTCGATACTATTGTAGCTTATGCTAAAAAATATCCTTCGACAAAGGCTGAAATTAAAGAATTTGAGAATTACATTATAGCTGAGTATAAAAACAAAAAATATTTAGCGGATATAAAAGATGAAACCTATTTATTAAGCAATATTTTTAAGGCATATGTTATTAATAGATATTATGGGGATGAAGAAACACCTATTAATGATTTTGTCTATGGATTTTATCAAAATTCTAATAATGTTTTGAGAGGAATCGAATCAAGCAATAGCAATACAATTAAATATAATGAACGCCAAATGGATAAAGCACTAGCAGCCATTGAAAGCCCATAAAATGTCACTTTTTTTGTGACATTTTTTTATGTTTAAAACACATACTTGAAAAAGAGATTTTCAAGTCAAAAGGCAAATTCTTTATATCATTATAATAACTGAGTCTTTCATTTGATTTTTTTATATCGGAAGAAGTAGTATGGAGTTGTAACAAGAGAGGCAGTACATATCCACACTATTATATTAATGTAATAATATCAGAGGAGGAATTCATGATGAATTATCAAAACATTACAGTTGCAGGTAGCGGAGTATTAGGTAGTCAGATTGCCTATCAAACAGCTTTTAAAGGCTTTAATGTAACGGTTTACGATATTAATGATGAAGCTTTGAAAAATGCGCAGGATCGGATCACAAAATTAAAACCATTTTATCAGCAAGATTTAGGGGCCTCACAGGAAGAAGTAGATGCGGCATATGCTCGCCTAACATTTAAAAGCAATCTTGCGGAAGCGGTTGCAGATGCTGATCTTATCATCGAAGCAATCCCTGAAGTGGTCAAAATTAAAACTGATTTTTACACTAATCTTGGTAAAGTAGCACCTGCGAAAACTATTTTCGCTACAAACTCTTCTACATTATTGCCAAGCCAATTTGCTGAAGCAACTGGCCGCCCAGAAAAGTTTTTAGCACTTCATTTCGCAAACACAATTTGGAAAAACAACACTGCTGAAATTATGAAACACCCAGTCACAGATATGAAGGTATTCGATGAAGTCGTAGAATTTGCTCGTGCAATCGGCATGGTGCCACTACCATTATATAAAGAGCAGCCAGGCTATATTTTAAATTCATTACTTGTACCATTTTTAGATGCAGCTGAATCTCTACTCGTAAAAGAAGTGGCTGATCCAGAAACAATTGATAAAACATGGATGATTGGTACAGGAGCGCCACTTGGACCATTTGCCATCCTAGATATTGTCGGCATTAACACAGCCTATAACATTGTAGAAGCAAAAGCAGCTGCGTCA
>Ga0213825_1000634_pt1 | contig 25406 bp, 27 predicted proteins | sample MC6MC0900MG_FD_179896 | JGI IMG/M metagenome (GOLD analysis project Ga0213825, IMG submission 179896) | Enriched soil aggregate microbial communities from Iowa State University, Ames, United States - MC6-MC0900-MG | ecosystem: Environmental > Terrestrial > Soil > Unclassified | place: USA: Iowa... | reverse complement strand
TTTGCCATAACAAATAAATCATCCTTTAACAATGGAAAACAAAACGATCTATCACGAAAATAAAGAGTTTAAAAGTATTGATTATTCCGAGAAAACTTTGCGCGATAGAGAGTTTGCAAAATGTACGTTTATAAGCTGTAATTTTACCAACAGCGATTTACGCGACAATAATTTTGATGATTGTGTGTTTGAAAACTGTAATTTTTCCATGACTTTAATTGGAAATGTTGGTTTAAGCAACGTTGTTTTCAGTAACTGTAAAATTTTGGGTGTTGATTTTTCTAAATGCAGCAAATTTATGTTTTCGTTTAATTTTGATAACTGCATGCTTGATTACAGCATTTTCTTTGGATCGAAATTAAAAGGAACATCTTTTGTAAAATGTTCTTTGAGGGAAGTAGATTTTTCTGAAAGCAATTTAACTTCTGCTAATTTTCAGGATGCCGATTTAACTGGTGCACGATTTTCAAACACTGTTTTAGAAAAAACCGATTTTAGAAATGCTCGAAACTTTTCGATTGATCCCGAGTTCAACAAAATGAAAAATGCTAAATTCTATTCTCATCAACTAGAAGGATTGTTGCATAAATATAAGTTGGATATTGAAAATTAAAACCTCCAAACTAAAATCCGACTCTTTTTATTGCCTTGCGCCATTTTGATAACCTTGAATTCTTTGGCTGTTTTTTTTAATTCGATTTGCAATGGTTTCAGGTTATCTTCGTTCGATATTAAACTTGTATACCAACCAACCTGTATTTTGTAAATGGTACTTTCTTTAATGTAGTTCAACACAAACGATAATTCGCCGCCAGTACACCACAATTCATTACTTTCACCTGAAAAATTGTTAATCAGTTTTGGTGTTTTTCGTCTATCTAATCCTTTTAGTTTACGAAGGGTTTGTGATTCGGCTTCTTTTTTCGATTTAAAAAATGGCGGATTGCACATTACTGCATCAAAATAATCGTCTTTAGCAATAATTCCAGAAAGTATCTTTTTTTGATCAGATTGAAGTCGTAACGAAATTTTCGAAGTTAAATGCGGATTTTGGGAAATAATTTCCTGTGCAATTTCTATTGATTTCGGTTCGATATCGGTTGCGACAAAATTCCAATGATAAACTGAACTTCCAATTAGCGGATACACCAAACTTGCGCCTGTTCCAATGTCTAAAACAGTCGTCTTTTTAGAATTATCAAACTTTAATAAATCAGCTAAATAATGAATATAATCTGCCCGACCAGGAATTGGCGGCACCAGATTTTGATTAGGAATATCCCAAAAACCTAGATTATAAAAATGCAACAACAAAGCTTTGTTCAAATAATAAACTGCCTTTGGATCAGCAAACTGAACCGTATCAATTCCCTCACGATTCTTTACAATAAACTTATCTAATTCGGGAACTTTTAAAGTCAATTCCTGAAAATTGTAAGGCTTGTTGTGAAAACTTCGAGGGTGCAATTTATCTTTTGAATTATTCATTTTAAAAAATTATTTCTTTCTATTTAAAACTGAAAATATCAAGTTAATTGTCGGAATTAAAATACTACCTAAAAAAGCAATAAAAATACCAATATTAAACCACTTTAAACTATCATAATTACTTTCAAAATTCAGAAGAAATATTAAAATCGAAAGAAAAATAACTACGAACAAAAAATGCAGTTTTATTAATAATGAATAAAGTTTCAATTTCATCTTTTCAATGATCAAATACAATATTCCTTGAAGCAATACAAAAAATGATGTTACTATTGATAAATGTAAATTTGATATCACAAAATAAGTATCATGAACATTTAAATCAACAGTAGAGTCTAAATCATTAGTAAAAATCACTGATATTAAGAAAAAAACAATTGTTGTAATTGCAAAAATATAAGATGTTTTAATTGACATTTGAACTAATTTAAAATACAAATAAAAAACAAAACCGTTGTTTTCACAACGGTTTTAATATTATTCCCACTCAATTGTTGCTGGTGGTTTAGAGCTTATATCGTAAGCAACACGGTTAATTCCTTTTACTTCGTTAATGATTCGGTTTGAAACCAATTCTAAAAATTCGTATGGTAATTTACTCCAAGTTGCAGTCATAAAGTCAATAGTGTTTGCAGAACGCACAACCGCTGTATATTCGTACGTACGCTCATCGCCCATTACACCTACCGATTTTACCGGTAACAATACAACGAAAGCCTGTGAAACTTCGTCGTATAAATTATGATTATAAAGCTCATCGATAAAAATCTGATCAGCTTCTTGTAAAATTCTTACTTTTTCTTCGTCAACTTCGCCTAAAACTCGGATTCCTAATCCTGGTCCCGGGAACGGATGACGGTAAACCAATTCACGAGGAATTCCTAACTCCACACCCACTTTACGAACTTCGTCTTTAAACAATTCACGCAAAGGTTCCAACAACTGCAACTTCATGTGTTCTGGTAATCCGCCAACGTTATGATGCGATTTTATTGTTGCCGATGGTCCTTTTACAGACTGTGATTCAATAACATCAGGGTAGATTGTTCCTTGCGCCAAGAACGAAGCATCGCCAAATTTTTGAGATTCTTCATCGAAAACAGCTACGAAATCACGACCAATTGCCTTACGTTTAGCTTCAGGTTCATCAATGCCCTTTAAACTGTTCAAGAAACGTTCAGAAGCATCAACCATTTTAATGTTCATGTGGAAGTGCTTGCCGTAATTATCCATTACTTTTTTGCCTTCGTCTTTACGCAATAAACCTGTATCTACAAAAATACACGTTAACTGATCGCCAATGGCACGGTGGATTAAAACAGCCGCAACCGAAGAATCAACGCCGCCAGAAAGTCCTAAAATAACTTTTTTGTCGCCAACAACATCTTTAATTCTTTGTATTTCGGTTTCGATAAAATCTTTTAAAACCCAGTTTTTCTCTGCCTTACAAATATTAAAAACAAAGTTTTCTAACATTTTAGATCCAAATTCAGAATGTGTTACTTCCGGGTGAAACTGAACCGCAAAAATATTTCTACTTTCGTTTGCCATTGCAGCAATATCTATGTTCGATTTTCCTGAAACAACAAAACCTTCCGGAGCTTTCATTACTTCATCAAAATGGCTCATCCAAACAGTAGATTTTTCTGGAACGCCGTTAAACAAACTGTTTTGAGCTAAAACGGTTAAATCAGATTTTCCGTATTCGCCTTTCACTCCTTTTTTAACTTCACCTCCCAAAAGATGTGAAATTAACTGCATACCGTAACAAATTCCTAAAACAGGCACGCCCATTTCAAACAGTTCTTTATCAACCAAAGCAGCTTCCTCTCCAAAAACCGAAGAAGGTCCGCCCGATAAAATAATTCCTGTAGGATTGTGTTTTTTAATTTCGGCAATTGGAGTATTGAAGGGAATAATTTCGGTGTAAACTCCAAATTCTCGAATTCGGCGAGCAATTAACTGATTGTATTGCGAGCCAAAATCTAAAATAATAATACCTTGTGTCATTGTGTTGTGTATCTTTATGCAAAAATAAGCTAAATCTTGCATTTTTAAAATATATCCTCGGTTTTTTAGACTATTTTTTTTTTGATTTGCTAATAATTGGAACTATTTTTGTTAAGTACATCATAAATTCAATTAAAAACAAACAACTATGAGATGGGTTATTAAAACGTTGCAAGTGCTAATTATTATGCTTTTTTTTACAGCCTGTAAAAAAGATAATAAGGCAGTTGTTGTGATAGAACAACCACTTTTAGACACTATTTTCTGCAATACTTTTGAAGGAATTATTCCTTGCCCCGATTGTCCCGGTATTGAAAGTTCTATTAGAATTTATAAGGACAGTACCATTTCACGAACCGTTTATTATCAGGATAAAAACGAACTTCCAACAACTAAAGTAGGAACTTGGAAGCTGAAAGACAGTGTTTTTACAGCTACTTTTGACCGTGAAAAATTGTTTTTCAGAATAAAAGATTACAATAAAATTTTGCGTGTAGGCAGTGATTTAAAAGAAGTTAAAGGCGAATTTGCAGATGATTATATTTTGCATAAGAAAACCAAATTTAAGCACCAGACCATTGAAGGAACTTACACTGTTGGCGACACGATTAATTTATACAACAAATTAAAAATCAAACATTTAAAAAACGAGAAGTATAATTTAGAATTCACTTTTTACAACAAGTTAGATTCTTTAACTAACTGTAAAACAAACTTAAACGCCATTTTAGATAAAGGAAATCAGCTGAACGCACCTTTAAACAACGATGGAAATTTAAGGATTATTTTTACCAAAAAAGAAGCGCATGTGCTGTATGAAAACATTCAGAAAGATTCGGTAAAATTTAAATGTAACGACAGTTTGCGATCTATTCCTTTTCAAGGATCTTATAAAAAAACAAAAAGCACTTTGTAATAAAAGTGCTTTTTGTTTTTACTCACTTACATTTAATCGTCTATTCTTTTAAATTCTCCCTGAGCGTTAAATTCCAATTCCAATCCGTTAGACAACTTAACATCCTGTTTTCCAAAACGCCCTTTTTCAATCTTTACAATATGGGTATTAGGAAACTTCTGTTTAACATGATTCAGGATGTTTTTTGAAATAAATGCAGTTGGAATTACTGTTCTGTTGCCATCAACTTCTGTCCAATTTCCGTCTGAATCGAATTCGATTTCCCTGCCGTCGCTAAATTTTATTTTATAATCTGTAGAAAAAGTTTCTTTATCCTTTTTGATGTAATCAACGGTAGTTTTAGAGAAATGCTCCGATACGAATTTCTGTGCCATATTAGGCAGTTCGGCTTTAGTAATAATTGATTCCTGCGCGTATGAGCCTATTCCTGTTAAAAGGAAAAATGCTGCCAAAAATTTAAGCTGTAATTTTTTCATGATATTGATCTTTTAAAATTATACAGCAAAGGTCTACAGCAAATTAGGAAGGATTTAGGAATTCTTGGTTTTTAGAGAAAAAACATGAAAGTTATTTTCAAACGAGTACAGAATATTGAGTGCCGCATGATTTTCTGCAATACTTTTAACTATTGAAAGTCCCAGTCCTGTTGAAGTATTATCGTTTACAGACTTATAAAACCGGTTGAAAACCAGCTCGCTCAAAGGTTCATTACCTATAGACGTATTTTTAATTTTTACACCATAAGAATCTACTGTAACGATGATTTTTCCACCGTCTGAATTGTATTTTACAGCGTTTCTTATAAGGTTTGAAATAAGTATGTAGGCAAGATCAGGATTAATTACCGTTTTAAACTGTGCAGGTTCAGAAAAATCAAGATCTATATTTTTAAACTGCAACAAGTCTGAAAATTCTTCCAAAACATGCTTTACCACCTCATTCATTTCTATTTCCTTTTTATCTGTGTACTGGTTGTTTTCTATTCTGGAAAGCATCAAAAGAGATTTATTCAGATTTACCAAACGAATCAACCCGTTCTTAGTTTCACTTAGATCTATCAGATTATCTTCGGGAAAAGATTCTTTTTCAATAAGCAGATCCAGTTTGTTAATGGCAATTGCCAAAGGTGTCTGCAATTCATGCGAGGCATTTTCTATAAACTGTTTCTGCTGTAAAAAAGCAGTTTCGTTTCTTTCGATCATTTTGTCTATTTTCTCATCAAGCAACTTAAATTCACGTATTTCGGTAGTGCTTTGTTTTGGTTTATACAATTTGCCAAATTCATACTTTCCAAGATTGTCTAAAGTAATGTAAAAGGGTTTCCATACTTTTTTAAGTACTATGTTATTAATAAGTACAATGCTTACTACTAAAAAAATATACAGGAAAATAAGCGCAAAAAACAGATCCAACCTAAAATCATCTTCTTCCACGGTTGATGTTCTTATTTCAAGCTTCTGATAATTTCCGTTGCGATCAACGAAATATGTTTCCAAAATCCTGTAAGGTTCCATTTCGTCATCATATTCCATATAAAAGAGTTCGTTCCTAAAGAAATTTCCTTCTTTATATTGCGAATAATTTACAGGTGTAATCTTGAACTGGTTAAAATCAAACTCCTTGATTTGCAGAGTAGCTTCGTCTGTATAAGCTTTTCTTATGATCTGAATTTTCAAATCTTTCAGTCCGTCATCGGTATTGTCATAAAGTTCATCGAGAATAACAGCATAAAAAAGTGCTGCCCATACAGCTATAATGACCAGTAATGCTAAAGCAAGATATTTTAACGTATAATTTTTTAGTGAAATACTCATACTAATTTATATCCAATTCCATAGACTGCCTGAAAGTCAATTTCTGCATGGCTTTCTTTCAGTTTTCTACGAAGGTTTTTAATTTGCGAATAGATAAAATCCAAACTATCTGCCTGATCTATATAATCTCCCCAAACCGATTCAGCTAATGAAGTTTTCTGCAGAATTCTTTCGGGGCGGATCATAAAATAATAAAGCAAGTCAAACTCTTTACGGTTTAACAAAAGCTCTATCGAGTCCACAAAAACTTTACGTTCGTCAGGAAAAAGTGCTACATTTTTAAAAACAACACTGCTTTCCCCTTTCTGATTATTTCGACGGATAGCCGATTTAATACGAGAATGCAGTTCCATTAGGCTGAAAGGCTTTGCCAGATAATCATCTGCTCCAAGATCTAATCCCAGAACTTTATCTTCTACCGAATCTTTTGCAGAAAGTATAATAACCGCATCTTTTTTACTTAATGCTTTTATTTCTTTAAGCAAATCTATCCCGCTTCCATCTGGCAACATGATATCCAATAAAATGCAGTCATAATCATAGGTTCCTATCCTTTCCAATGCTAATCTATAATTATTTGCTGTTTCAACAATGTATTTTTCGTTTTCCAAAAAGTGTTTTACCGTTTCAAGTAAAGCGGGTTCGTCTTCTATAATAAGTATTTTCATGCAGTAGAAAATTTTTCACAAAAGTGAAAATAAATTTAGGAATGATTTAGGAATAAAACCGTGTTTGGGGAAATATTATTTTTCACCGGAAACATCGTTTCAGATATACTTAAAGGAATCAGATCTTTCAAAAGAATAAACAACGGATAAAATATTTTAAATTAATTTTTAAAAACACATTGTTATACTATGTAATTTGTTATACATTTGAATTATGAATGAAGAGTATAAAAACAAATGGATATCACAATTAAAGAAAGGTACACTTCCTTTTATTGTACTTAGCGTTTTAAGTAGAAATACTTATTACGGATATGACCTTATAAACGAAATTAAAAAGCTTACGGATATTGTTATTGCCGAGGGTACACTGTACCCTTTGCTAGTAAGACTGAAAAATGAAAACCTTGTATCGCATTCTTGGGTAGAACAGGAATCGGGAATCCCGAGGAAATACTACCAGATTACCGAAGAAGGTAAGGATACCCTAAATGCAATGAAGGACTACTGGACATATATCAACAATACAATACAATCAATTTAAGATGAAATTCAAAGAACTTACCTTTAAAGATCAACATACCGAAAGAATCTACAAAGATTATATTAGCCGGGTTAAAAATTCCGTAAAATCACTAAACAGCGACAACCAGAACGAAACGCTTCTGGAAATCAACAGTCATATTTATGAAGCCTTGCAAGCGCCTGCAGAAAACGAAACCACAGATTTGCTGAATGTTCTGCAAAAGCTTGGCAATCCGGAACATTTTCTAAAAGAATTGGTTGCCGAAAAAAAATTGGAAGAAGCAGCAAGTTCCTTTAATCCCTTAAAAATACTGAAAGCTTTGATTTTGAACTTCGGGAACGGATTTTCTTATATTGTATTCTTTATTCTTTATGTACTCCTTGGTGGATTTATTTTTATGATTTATTCAAAAATGGTCAATCCTGAGCAAACCGGATTTTTTTATACAGATGCCACTTCATGGGTATTGGGGATTTCAAAAAATTCCAATCCGCATGAAAAAGAACTGTTAGGCAACTGGTTTATTCCGGTTATGATACTGCTGACTATTCTTTTTTACGTTATAATTACCTTGTTGTTAAGATTTAAAAAGAAATTCCTTAAAAAATAAATTCAAAATGAGACAGATCTTACTTTTATGCATTACTCTGGTAACTGCAGGAACACTATGTGCCCAAAACTTCAGCGAGGGAAAGATGGACAGCCTGTTCACTATATTAAAGCAAAAGGACAAATACATGGGAAGTATTGCCCTATCCGAAAACGGAAAAATTATTTACACAAATGCTGTTGGTTTTGCCGATATAGAAGCTGTAAAGAAAGCAGATACCCAGACACGTTACCGAATTGGCTCAGTATCCAAACTGTTCACAGCCACATTGGTTATGAAGGCTGTAGAGGAAAAGAAAATTTCACTTCAACAAACTTTAGATGCTTATTTTCCTAAAATAAAAAACTCGGACAAAATAACCATTCACCAACTTTTGAACCACCGTAGCGGTATTCATAACTTTACGGACGACGACGAGTACTTGGAATATTATACCCAACAACAAACAAAATATCAGACACTTACAATTATAGAGAAAGGCAATAGTGATTTTGAACCGGATACCAAAGCAGCGTACAGCAATTCAAACTATGTTCTTTTAGGCTATATACTTGAAAAGGTTTACCAAGACGAATATTCGGTAATTCTAAATAAAAAAATAACCAAGCCTCTGAATTTGACAAACACTTTTGTTGGCGGGCAAATAAATCCAAATAAGAATGAAGCGTTTTCTTACGATTTTAAAGAAACATGGCTCAAAGAACCTGAAACAGATTTGAGTATTCCTGGCGGTGCAGGCGCACTGGTCTCTAACCCTACCGATCTTGTCATATTTATCGAAGGTTTATTTAACGGTAAAATCATAAGTCAAAAATCACTGGAAATCATGAAAACCATAAAAGATGGTTACGGCAGCGGTATGTTCGAGCTTCCCAACACAGGCAAATCCAATTACGGACATGACGGCGCAATAGATCGTTTCAATTCTTTGGTAACCTACCTTCCTGCCGATAAGCTGGCAATCGCCATCATATCAAACGGAGGTGTTTATAAAAACGAAAATATTCTTTTATGCGCGGTAAACAGTTATTATGACAAACCATTCGAACTGCCTACGTTTGAAAACCTTATGGTTTCCATTAAAATATTAGAACAGTATACCGGCGAATACAGCAGTGAGCAGTTGCCTATAAAAATTACCGTAGGTATTGATGAGAACCAATTGACAGCGCAGGCAACCGGACAAAAAGCCTTTCATTTGGAAGCCAGTTCGGAAACGGTCTTTAAATTCGAAAAAGCTGGCATTGTATTGGAATTTGATACGCAGAAAAATCAGATGATTTTGAAGCAGGCTGGAAAAGAGTTTAAACTGAACAAACAATAAAATCGACTACATTTCACAATTTTCATTCTAAAATAATTGATATCCGTATATAAACAGCTTTTTTGAAGTATAGAAAAAGCTTACTTTTGCATCATTATAAAAATTTAAACAATATCTCATGCAAGAACTAATCGGAAAAATCAATGCTGAAATGGCAGCTTTCAACGAAGACGCACAATTACAATCAGAAAAAGCAAACAAAGCAGCAGGAACAAGAGCCCGCAAATCAACATTAAACCTAGCGAAACTTTTAAAAGAATTCCGTAAGGTATCTTTAGAAGAATCAAAGAAATAATAGAAGCTCCATAAGGAGCTTTTATTATTTAACAGAACATGTAATATTTTGTAATCGTAAAAATATCACAAATAAAATATACCGTATGGTATATTTAACTATATTTGATATTAATTTAATTCAATAAAATGTCAAAAGCAGACCTAACGCGTCAGTTGATTATAGAAAAAACGGCTACTATCTTTAACAAGAAAGGGTTTGCAGGTACATCATTGTCAGATATAACCAATGCAACCGGACTTACAAAGGGAAGTATTTACGGAAATTTTGAAAATAAAGAAGAAGTAGCACTTGCTGTGTTTAAATATAACGCGGGTGAATTATGGAAAAAGAAAGAGAACTGGATCTCGGGTCACAGTGATGCCTCGTCAAAATTAACGGCACTCATTAACTTTTACCGAAAAAACTGGAAAGAGCTTTTTGAAAACGGAGGCTGCCCTGTTATGAATGCCGCAACAGATGCCGACGATGTAATGCCCTTAATAAAAGAACGCGTAAAAAAAACAGTTGAAAACTGGGTAAATAATGTTGCAAAAATTCTGCAAGAAGGTATCGAACAAAATACATTCAAACCCACTATAAATACGATGGAGTATTCGCGCTTATTTATCATGATGATTGAAGGCGGAATTCTGCTTTCAAAGATTACAGACAAACCTGACAGCCTGTATCTGGTTTTAGACAGGGTTGAGAAGATTGTAGCAAACGAGATATTAATTTAATTTTTTTTAATTAAAAATATACCAATCGGTATATAAGTAGAATTTAAATCAGAGAAAAAATGACCGCATTAGATAAAATAAAATCCTTTACAGGGAATGAATTCACGGCATCTCCCTCCCTTTTTATGCGCTGGCTGAAGCCTATTGTTTTAAGTGCAGAACAGGGAGCGTTGGAATTAGAATATACTGTAAGAGCCGAATGGCTAAATCCGGCAGGAAATTTACACGGTGGTGTGACCGCAGCAATTATCGACGATATTATCGGTGCCACTGTATTTTCATTAAACGAACCCGATTTCTATACCACAATCAATCTTGGTGTAGACTATTTTTCTTCGGCAAAAGCAGACGAAAAAATAATCGCCAGCACACATATCATAAAAAAAGGCAGGCAGTTTTTAAATGTACAATGCGAAATTTGGAACAGTGACAAGAGCAGAATGCTTGCCAAAGGAACATCGAATCTATTCAAAACACAAACAAAAATTGAAAAATGAAAAGAGTTGTAATAACAGGTATGGGAACAATAAACCCACTTGGAAGTAATATAGCCGATTTCTGGAAAAATGCCGTAAGCGGAAAAAGCAGTGCGGGAATCATTACCCGTTTCGATGCATCTAAATTCCGGACACAGATCGCTTGTGAAGTTAAAGATTTCAAACCTGAAACCTATCTTGATCGTAACGAAATAAAACGAAGCGATCTGTTTACGCAATATGCCCTTTACAGCGCTTCGCAGGCATTGGAAGATTCCGGGCTGAATATTTCCCTCATGGATCCGTTTGATATAGGCGTTATCTGGGGTGTTGGTCAGGGCGGTATGGAAACCTTTGAACAAGAAGTAGAAAACTATGTAACCGGAAATTATGTACCGCGATTCAGTCCGTTTTTTGTACCACGACTCATTGTAAACATGGCTTCTGGAATGATCTCGATGAAATTCGGATTGCAGGGAATCAACTACACTACCGTATCGGCATGCGCTACTGCCAACACGGCGATGATGGATGCATTTAACTATATCCGTTTGGGAAAAGCTAAAGTTTTTGTAACGGGCGGATCAGAAGCACCTATAACTGCAGCTTCGATAGGCGGATTTTCTGCCATGAAAGCCATGTCTGTACGAAATGCTGATCCACTTACTGCCAGCCGACCTTTTGATAAAGACCGCGACGGTTTTGTAATGGGCGAAGGTGCAGGTGCCCTAATATTGGAAGAATACGAACATGCCAAAAAAAGAGGTGCAAAAATTTATGCAGAACTGGTAGGCGCATCAATGACAGCAGATGCGTACCACATGACTTCACCACATCCCGAAGGATTGGGAGCAGCCAAAGCAATGCAACTTGCGTTGGAAGAAGCGAAACTTAATCCGACCGAACTCGATTATTTGAACTTACACGCAACATCTACTCCAGTGGGAGATATTGCAGAACTTAATGCGGTAAACAAAACCTTCGGGGGAGCAGATAATTTATGGGTTAGTTCGTCTAAATCAATGACCGGGCATTTATTGGGTGCTGCCGGAGCAATTGAAGCAATTCTTGCCATTAAATCGATAAATGAAAATATTATTCCACCAACCATCAATGTTGAAAACCCGGACAGTGAGATTCCTCACGGCATACAGATCGTAACCAAAGAGCCTATGCATAAAAATATAAAGACCGCCATGAGCAATGCCTTCGGATTTGGAGGACATAATTCCACCCTTATTTTTCGTGAAATATAAATAAATTTAAAATGAAAGAAGTATTTATAGTAGCCGCCAAGCGTACACCAACAGGCGGTTTTTTAGGCAACTTTGCCGAAGTTTCGGCAACAGATTTGGGAGCTGCCGCAATTAAAGCAACAATTGACGCTACAAGTATCGATCCCAAAAATATCGATGCTGTTTATATGGGGAATGTTCTTTCTGCAAATCTGGGTCAGTCACCCGCCCGTCAGGCTTCAAAATTTGCCGGTATACCTGACGAGACTGACTGCACCACCGTAAATAAAGTATGTGCCGCCGGCATGAAGGCCACCATAATTGGCGCACAACAAATTGAACTGGGACTGGAACATCTAGTAATTACCGGCGGAATGGAAAGTATGAGCAACGTGCCACATTACACCAATAAAAGGAAAGCAAACAAACTGGGACATGAGACTTTAACCGACGGGCTTTTAAAAGACGGGCTTACAGATGTATACAACCACTCACACATGGGGAACGCAGCAGAACTATGTGCAGAAAAATATCATATCAGCAGAGAGCAGCAAGATGAGTATGCACTGCAGTCATACGCAAAGGCTACCAATGCTACCACTCAAGGTAAATTTAAAGAAGAAGTTATTCCGTTTAAACTACGAATTAAACAAAACGAAGTTGTTATAAATGATGATGAAGATATCTATAAAATAATTCCGGAAAAGGTTTCAAAGCTTAAAGCAAGTTTTGTAGAAGACGGAACCATTACGGCAGCAAATGCCAGCAATCTTAACGATGGTGCAGCTGCACTACTGCTTGCATCTGCCGAAGCGGTTGAAAAATACAACTTGAAACCTCTTGCAAAAATTATAGGATATGCCGATTCCGCGCTGGCGCCTGAATGGTTTACCATTGCACCATCTGTTGCTATACCGAAAGCTTTGCGAAGAGCGAACCTTGCATTGGAAGCCATCGATTTTTTTGAAATAAACGAAGCGTATGCTGCAGTAGCACTTGCCAATCAGAAAATATTGGGGCTAGATCCTGCTAAAGTTAATGTGTATGGTGGTGCTGTGGCTTTAGGACATCCGTTGGGTGCTTCCGGAGCAAGAATCATCTGCACTTTAGTTTCGGTTTTACGACAAGAAAAAGGAAAGTACGGTGTGGCAGCCATTTGCAATGGCGGAGGTGGTGCTACAGCAATTGTTATTGAAAATTTAGATTAAAAGAAATTATATTTCTGTTTTTTATTTATAAAAATGCCCCAAAAAAGTGTCTACTTTTTTAGGGCATTTCCAACAGAGCCTTTTTCAAAATCATTATTGAGTCAGTAGATTTTTTGGAAATCCTACTATATATCCGAAGTTTACTAATCTAATTTTAAAAAATCCCAATATCTAAAATCCTTCCATTGTTAGCTCATTATTAATCATCGATCCTGCAATTCCGCCTGTAGCAACCGCATAGGAAACCGAACGCATTGGACTTGAATTATCTCCGCAGGCAAAAACACCCGGAACAGTAGTTTTTTGAAACATATCTACTTTGATGTGCTTTGTTTCAGTGAATTCACATCCTAAAGAATAAGGAATATCCGAATGTTGTTCAAAAGGAATTGAAGCATACACTGTGTCAAAAAATTCTTTTGATCCATCACTAAAAATCAGTGCACTAACCGCTCCGTTTTCATGCACTACTTCAACCAGTTCTTTATCAATAATCTGAATTTTATTCTTATTCAATCTTACAAGCTGTTCTTCTTTAAAATCAGGTATACCATTGCTAAGAATTGTAATTTCTTCCGTTAGATTTTTAACTAAAGCAGCTACATGGAAAGCTCTTTCTCCATTTGATAAAACAGCGGTTTTCTTTCCTTTAAATTCATATCCATGGCAGTACGGACAATGAATAACAGACTTTCCCCAACATTCTTCAAAATTTTTTACATTTGGGAAAAGATCTTTTACACCGGTAGCAAAAAGTAATTTTTTACCGGTAACTATTTTACCTGTTTTTGTAGTAATTTCAAAACCGGTATTCATTTTTCTAGCTTCCAAAGCCGTATCCTCACAAAATTGAACTGTATCATATTTTAAAACCTGCTCTTTGGCTTTTAATGCAATTTCTTTTGGAACAGCGCCATCATGTGTAATAAAATTATGAGAATGCGGTGTGTAGCGATTACAAGGTTTCCCACTATCAATTATAAGTACTTTTTTCAGGGAACGTCCTAGCGACATAGCAGCGGATAATCCTGCGTAGCTTCCTCCTACGATGATTACATCAAATTTATTTTCTTTTTCCATAGATCAAATTTTGCAAATGCAGTTAAAGGAAAAGGCAATGCAAACGAAATCAAAGCCAACCCACCTAATTTCAATATTTCTCGCCTGTTTATTTTTCTCATGGTATTTCAGATGTTTCCATCAGATGGATATTTCCTTTTTGTAACAATAACCATTTTGATTTTTAATCATCTTTTTGTTATTAGATAGCTTTCTTAATGCAATTAAGTTGCAAAAATAAGTTTTATATTTGTAAATGCAATTAAGTTGCAATAAAAATTATGAAAAAAAGCAGAAATACATTAGCAAAGACCAAAATATCTGATCTTTTAACTCAATCAAAAAACGCCTTATCGCATTCTGAAATTCATGAAATTTTAGATGGGTTTTGCGATAGGGTTACAATTTACAGGGTATTAGACCGACTGATAGAAGAAGATTTTATTCATAAAATAGTGACAATTGATGGTGTGGTTAAATATGCAGCCTGTCATGATTGTTCAACAGTTAAACATCATCACAACCACATTCATTTTAATTGTGAACAATGTAGTGCTGTAACTTGTATTGAAGATGTTGAACCGTTGTTCAAATTACCCGAACGATATAAAGTAAACAATGTAAACTTTACTGTTTCGGGAATCTGTCCGAACTGTATTTAAGTTATATTACCGATAAAATTCGTTTAGAAAAATACCGCTTTTTATCATGAAAAAAGTAATTATATTAGAAAGAACAAGCAAGTACGCTATTTATTCTGTTAAAAGCTGAATCTTTTACATCTTCTGCATTGTAATTACAATTTCTCCCTGTTTTTGTGTAAGTTGTTTTTTTTCTGGATTAAATGTTAAGAATATATCTTCACACTCAAATTTATTATTTCCCAAGTAAGTAAACGGAACGTACATTTGTCCTGCTCTGGAATCTTGAAAAATCAAGTTTTCACCATCTGATGATATGGTAACCGACACACTGTGATCAGGATAGAAATAAGTACCTTTAATCTTCATAAAATCTTCTTTGTCGATATTTTCAATCTGATCATAATCTGTAAGCTGAGGTTTGTTTCCGTACGCGTATTTCAGTAATGCAAGCTGTACCAGATCGGTATTTATATTTGTAGCATTTGCAAGCGTTACCAAACCTAATTGTTCTTTTGGAAAATACCAGTAATCTGAAATATAATTATCTACCCTTCCTGTGTGTTTAAATACTTCCAAATCGCCCAACATAAACTTTTCAATACCAAGACCGTATTCATCATTTTCTATATGTAACATTAATTTTAAACTTTCTGGGCTTATGATTTTTCCCATAAACAAAGCCGAAACAAACTTATTAACTTCTACAGGTGTTGAAAGCAAACCTCCGCTTCCCGGTTCGTTTGAGTAATTTATCGATCCGTTTTTAAGATACTTATCTTGTATACTGTACGAAAAAGCTTCGTTTTTAGTCGGGTCATTTTCAAACGAATAATAAGTATTGGTTAACGATAAAAGTTTACATATTTTCTCCTGAATCAGCGTATTGTAATCTTTATTATATATTTTTTCAAGAATAAAACCGATTAACGCATAGTTGGTGTTACTGTATTCATAAGCTGTGTCTGGATCAAAATTATTTTTGGGTTTTGAAACATATTCAATAAACTCAGCCTGAGTATGGGCGACAGCTTCCCAAGCCGATTCGCCAGGGATTTCGGTAAAGTTAAAAATCCCCGAACGGTGCTTCAGCATCATTTCTATGGTAATTTTATCGGCATTTTGGAATTGAGGAAACCATACAGACAGCTTATCACTCAAGTTTATCTTTCCTTCTTCCATTGCTTTCAAAGTCAGTACCGCCGTATATGTTTTGGTAATGGATCCGATACGAAACTTGGTATTTTTATCGATTTTTTTCTGGGATGCCACATCTGAAAAGCCTACCGATTTGTTATAGATGATAGAATCTTTAAACAGAATGGCTGCACTGCCCATAAATTTTCTGTTCTCTGAAAGATGATCGAAATAAGTATCTAGTGAAGATTGTGCTTGCACAGAAAACTGCATTAGCGATGCGGTAAAAACAATACCGATTGTTTTAATATAATTCATTATGTATTGGTTAAGATTTTTTAGTTTCGATATAATCCATATTAAAAAGATGGTTGGGTTTCAAATGCACAAATCCGTTTTTGTAATCCATGAACACATTGAATCTTTTTAACACTTCGTTTCCTAAAATATGTGCATTTCGGTTTTTCATAGGTTTGTTACCCGTTATCTGCTGTACCGGAACATTCTCTAATTTAAAATTGCCGATTTTTAAAACCTGCAGTTCCGAAGTTATTACCGGAACTTCGTTACCCTGACCCCCTCGCATCATTACCCTATTTAACTCTTTCATTTCCGGAAAACCGTTTTTCAACAATTCTTCATTATCAAGCATAGCTGTTCGCTGATATCCTGTATCAAAAAGAAAATAATCTTTCAGGCTTTTATTGTTCTGTATAATTTCTGCTACAATGAAAGGAATTCCTTCCATTATTTTAAAAGGTAAGCGTGTGTAAGTATCATTCTTTAAAACTTCATTAGGTAACTCATTATGAATTACCATTATTCCACTATCATAGTTTAATTCTACAGTTTTATCTGTGAAAAAATTCCATCCAAACCTGCCCTCCGTCCCGTGACCTGTCAACTGCGCGTCATATACTCTGGTAAAAAAAACGGATTGCCCTATTTCCAACGAATAATCTGTGTTGTAAAGTTTTACTTCATCACGCAATTTATTTTTAAGAACATCTGTTGTCAGAATCAGATCGGTACAGCCGGTATCAAAATTGAGCGCTAGCGTATCTTTTTTATTAAAAACCGTGGTTACATAAATTGTATTATGGTCGTTGATTCCCATTTTAAGCGTATCTGCCACTACCTGCGCAGGAGCATTCAGCCACACTAACAGGCATAATAATACCGGTCCTTTTTTGTATATTTTATTAGTCATATATATTTTATTTTTTTCGATCCGGCATCGAGTATTTGAATACTTTCCCAAGTCTGATTATATATTTTTAATGTCATAATTTCAGCAAATATAAAAATAAGACACTAAATAGTGTTTAAAATTATTATAAATTTATTAAACTTGCATAAACAAAGTCAAAACAAATGGAACGAAAGCCTGCAGGTGGAGCAATCAGGAATACAGAACGCAGTAAAGAGAAGTTTTTATCGGCAGTTGGAAAAATACTGAAAACAAAAGGTTATGCCGGACTAAAAATCAACGATATTGCCAAGGTTGCCGGCGTTGATAAAAAAATGATCTATACCTATTTCAGTGGTTTGGACGGTTTGATTGACGAATACATACGCACACAAGATTTTTGGAGTAACGTACATGCAGATATGGCAAGTGAGCCTATCGATGACGGAGGAAAAGCATTCACAAAGGAGGTATTTCTGTCACAGTTTGATTATCTATCTAAAAATAAAGAGTTGCAGAAAGTACTGCTTTGGCGGCTTTCGGAAGAACGAAAATCATTAAGAAAGCTTACAGACGAGCAGGAAGAAAACGGTGAAGTGTTATTCTCTCAAATAACCGATCCGTATTTTGGTGAATATGCAGAAAAGTTCCGTGCTGTAAGTGCGGTTTTGGTAGCCGGGATGTATTACCTGAATATGTATGCAGAACACAATGGCAGCTTATTCAGCGGTATTGACCTGAAAACCGACGACGGCAGAAAAGCTATTAAAGACGCAGTTTCATTTTTGATTGATAAAACATATGATGGTTTGTAACAGAACTGCTCCTAATGTTTCCTGTATATTATCAATACTTTCATTCTGATCCTCAATTTTAATCAGCTTAAAATACTTCTCTTAAACTTTTAAGTCTATAGCTTCTGTTTTTTACATCATAGATATTACTCAATATTTTTTAACAAAGAAAATAAATAATTCACATAAGTTAAAATCAATATGTTTAAAAAATAATTATATTTACTCAATTATTTAATTAAATATATGAAAACAAAACTATTTTTATCTTCTTTACTATTATTATCTCTACCTAATTTAACAAATGCGCAGTCATTTATAGATGAGAATTTTGATAATTACACGATAGGCAATTTGAGCAGTGACTTATCAGGATCGATACCTGGGCAAGGAAACTGGTTAACAGAAGTACAAATTGGCGGAAAATTTCCCGACTTTCAGATTAAGTCAGAGAATACCAAAGGCAATATTTTACAAATAACGACTCCGATAACTCCATCTACCCAAACAAATAATTCTGCTAAATTCGCATGGAAAAACCTACCGGGTGGAGGGTGGCAAAATAGAAATTCCGGAAATGATATTTTAAGGGTAGAATTCGAATTTTATACAGGTAATTCCAGAGGTGTAGGTGTTGAAGCATATCACAGGAATATTACATCTACAGCAAACGGTACCATTATTGCAGGATTTCAATATGAAACTGAAACAGGAAGATTCAGAGGAATGACCAGATTGATTATTCAAGGTGTACCCGATCTTAAATTCATTCTTTTTGGACCAAATCAAACAGATCTTTACCTAAAACCGGATACCTGGGTAAAGGTTTACTATCAAATAGATTATGCTAATGATCTGGTATATTTCCAGATTCCTTCAGAAAATATTGCAGGAAGCGTTCCTACGGTCAGCTTAAAAAACGATCAACCAGCACAAATATATTTTGCCGGCTACATGTTACAGGGAAATATGGAGGTACCAATGCAATACGACAATTATAAAGTATCAGCGGTTAAATCCGCATCACTAAGCACAAATGAAGTAAGTACAACTGACTTCAATGTATACCCAAACCCTGTGGATGACATCATTAATATTACTAACAACGAAAATGTTCTTGTTGAGAAAATTGATTTATACGACACTAATTCACGTTTAATACTTACTAAGAATTTTGATAACAAGTCAAATGTGCAGATTGATCTTTCCTTTGCAAAATCGGGAATATATATGATACATATTAAAACTGATCAAGGTATTCTTTTTAAGAAGATAATGAAGAAGTAATAACAATTGTATATTGTACTAAATACAAAGAAACCACTCAATAGAGTGGTTTCTTTACTAACTAAATTTAGGTACTAACCCGTAAAGTGGGTATTTAGAGTTCCGACTTTATAATCTAAACCTTTAAAAAAAAAAATATAAATGGCTTAGAACAATGTCTATGCTTAGCCACGTTTCAATGTAATTACCGAAATCTCTGCCCAAACACCCAATCTGCCTTTGAGACCCAAAAAACCAAATCCGCGATTTACATAAAGATAACGACCATAACTTTCATACAATCCTGCCCAACGCTGGTAAATGTATTTACTAGGACTCCATTTAATACCCATAAATTCAAAACCAAACTGCATCCCGTGCGTATGCCCTGACAGTGTAAGATGTATTAACGGTCTGTAATCGGTTACAACAGCATCCCAGTGTGATGGGTCGTGCGACATCAATATCTTAAAAGGTTCGTCTATCACATCTGTAATTGCTTTATTTAGGTCACCATAACGGTGAAAGTTACCTTTGCCCCAATTTTCCACCCCGATCAATCCAATAGATGCTTCATCTTTTTGTAAAGAAACCGATTCGTTCAGTAATAATTTAAAACCTATTTCGTTGTGTATCTCTTTTAAACGCACCATATTTTGCGCTTTTGCCGCTTGATTTTCCCATGTTATATAGTCACCATAATCATGGTTACCTAAAATAGAAAACATACCATAAGGTGCATTCAGTTGGGCGAACGTATCAATCCACGGTTCCATTTCGGCTGCGCTATTGTTTACAAGGTCACCTGTGAAAACTATAACATCGCTGTTTTGTGCATTTACGAGATTCACTCCTTTTTGTACACCTTTTGCGCTTGTGAAACTGCCTGCATGTATGTCTGACAACTGTGTAATTGTAAAACCGCTGAATGCTTCAGGCAAGTCTGCAAACGATATGGTTGTTCTGTGTATTTTGTAATGATGCCTACTTTGCCGCAGTACTACAATTAGAATCAATACAAAAACAACAGAAAAGACAATCACGCTCCCCGTTATCAAAATACTTCTTGATTCAAAGCCGGCAAATTGTCTTACAATATCAATAATAAGCAATAGAACGCCTGTAAACAATTTTGAAATAAAGGTAAGCAGCAAGATGGTAATTAATCGTGCTACCAAACCAGTCTTCTTCTTGTTCATAGCAAATGCAGCCATTCCAATGAGCACTACATCAAAAAGCCAGTAAGCTACATATATCAGGTAACTGTCTGTAACTGTTCTAACAGCAGTAAAAAAGAGGTAATCAACAACAAGCCATGCAAAAACAAAGGCTAAAATTTTTAATTTCATATTTTGAACACTATATATTTTAATTTCATGAAAAGTTCACAGGTACTTTAAATTTACAATGATTGAATATTATAAAACTAATATACAAACATCAGATTACAAACAACTTCATAATATTTAAAACCCATTCAAAAGCTTATTGAATGGGTTTTAAATATTATGGTAATTAAATTAAGCCCTGAAACCTCCGGAAACCTCAATTCTTTGTCCATTTATCCATTTAGAATCATCCGAGCAAAGAAATGCAACCACGCTTCCGATATCATCCGGCAAACCAACCCTTCCCAAAGCTGTTTGCGATGAAACCAACTGATTGTATTGTACGTTATCACGAACTGCACCGCCTCCAAAATCTGTTTCAATCGCGCCCGGAGCAATAGAATTTACTCTAATCTTTCTGCTTCCCAATTCTACAGCCTGATATCTGGACAACGCATCTATCGCAGCTTTCATCGAACCATAAGCTGAATATCCTGCAAAAGAAAATCTTGCCAAACCTGAAGAGGTGTTTACAATACTGCTTCCGTCATTCAGTAAAGGCAACAGTTTTTGAGTAAGAAAATAAGGTCCTTTGAAATGAATATTCGTCATAGCATCCAGAGTATCTTCCGTCGTAGTTTCAAAACTTTCGTTAATTCCAATTCCGGCGTTATTAACCAATGCATCGAGTTTTGGAGAAGCAAACTGCGTATTCAAAATATTTTTCACTTCCGTAACGAATTGGTCAAAACCTGCAGTTGAAGAAATATCCAAAGGTAAAGAAAACGCTTTTTGCCCCATGTTTTCAATTTCTTTTACCACTTCATCTGCGAACTCCCTTTTTGTTTGATAAGTAATGATAAGGTTAAAACCTTTCTTCGCTAACTGTAGTGCTGACTCTTTACCTAATCCACGGCTCCCGCCTGTTACTAATACTATTTTACTTTGATTGTCTGACATTTTCAATTGTTTTAATTATCTAATACAAAATTGAAAAATTTGAACATTACTGCATTTGCATAAATCAAATCATAATTTGTAAAAATCAAACAATTGCAAATTCTCTAAAATGTTGCGGTGATTGCTGCATGTGTTTTTTGAAAAAATTAGAAAAATGAGCTACTTCTTCAAAACCCAAAGTGAAAGCGATTTCAGAAATATTCCATTGCGTTTGTGACAACAATATTTTTGCTTCCTGAAAAATTCTGCTTGCAATAATTTCTCCCGTTGTTTTCCCCGTTGTTTCTTTAAGAACCCTGTTTAAATGATTAACATGAACGCCTAAAACTCCAGCAAAATCTGCAGGTGTTTTTAGTTTTAAAAGCTGACCGATATTTTCTATAGGAAACTGTCTTTCCAATAGTTCAATAAACAGCGTTGTAGTTCTGGAAGCTGCAGTTTTCTTATTTTCGGTTGGAAATATTGGTTTTAACTTCTGACCCGAGTGAATCAGTTCCATTACATAATTTCGCAGTAAGTCGTACTTATACAGATAATCAGAATTGATTTCACTGTGCATTTTCAGAAAAATTGATTCAAACTGATGATATTGTTCTTTCGAAATTTGAAAGACAAAATCACTCTGCGGCGAGAATACGGGGAGCTTATCAATTTCCTTTCCAATTTTACCGGACGGTAAAAAATCTTTTGTGAAAACACAGAAATGCCCCGACTGGCTTACACATTGGTTATTATAGTTGTAAGGTACTTTGGGCGATGCAAACAGAATTGCGCAGTCTTTTATCTCAATAGTCCTGTCTGCGTATTCTACCGTATTTTTCCCGTTGATTAAACTGATTTTATAATAAGTCCTGCGGTTATAAGGCATTTCGGGTTTTGATTTGCTTTCCCTGAAAATTTTAGAAATATCAAAAACATTGAAATGACCAATATCTTTATTAATATTTTCGGTAAGAAATACATCAATATCCGGACAACTTTCTCCAAGGATATCCTGATAAAATTCTTTAATCGTAACTGACTTCATACTATTTGCAAAAATCAAAGATACAAATTGAGTTTAAAAATACAATCTCAAAAATTGACTAAATTAAACTTTGATGTTCTATTTATTCCAAACATTTCGTTAATCACTTCCCTTCAGAACTACTATCTTTTCGCTCGCTATTTTAAAGTAATTTTATAAAAAACTATTTATTGATTTGATCAATTAAAAGATCTAGCCTACAAAATCTAAAGTAAGAACCCCAAAAACAAGGTTGCTAATGTCCCGATTTATAATATTCTTTTGTAGGGATCAGTTAAATGGAGCATTCCGATCAGTGGGGAATTACTTACAGAAAAAAGATATTTCCGGCTATCTGATAGTACTTTATATTTCGGTTTTTATCGTTAAAAATAAAAGTCCTTAATTTGGGATATTATGCGTTGAACCCTAGAATCCGTATTGGAAAGTATAAGTGAAAGATATGAAAATCTTGACTGATGGTTTGCTATTCTGTTTAACGGCGTATCTCAAAATACAAACAGACTTTTTGTAATAACAAAAAAACGGGGCAAAACCCCGTCTTCATTATTATAAAGAAACATATCATATATTGTGCTGACAAAGCTATTTTTCTTCTGCTGCGTCAAAATTTACATGCTCTTCAGCTATTTCAGTTAGCAGAAAATCTGTTTCTTCTTCTTCGTCCAAGGTTGTTTCCAATAAATCTGCTACTTTTTCGTGTCCCAAAGTTATTGCAATCTGTACCAGTCCGCCGTAGGTAGCAATTTCATAATGCTCTACTTTTTGCGATCCGATGATAATGGCAACATCACGTGTCATTGAACCGTCTTCGGTATTTTTAACCATTTCATCTACTTCCTTCAGAATTCCGTCGATGGCATCACACTTTTTCTTTTTAGCTTCTTCACCCAGATGTTTGAAAATTTTTTCCAATCGCAAAATCTGCTTTTTAGTAACCAGTTCATGGTCTTCCAGAGCCTCCTGAAGTTCTTCTGAAGTTGCCTTGTGTTTTATTTTTGCAAGAGATTCTTCTATTTTTCCCTCCGCATAATAAATATCCTGTAAAGCATCTAAAAAGAATTTGCCTAAATCTGTCTGATTATTTTTACTTTTCATATTTTGCTGCTTCGTGTTGTTCTTTTCTTTTTCTGTATCAGACTCATCTGTCTTTACAGTTTCTTTTTTAATTTTAGTCTTATCTGTTTTATTATCTTCCATTGGAATTACAGTTGACTCTTCACTTTTAGAAGGTGTATTTTTTTCCGGTGTTTTATCTTTTTGATCCATAGTTTACCATTTTAAAGATTAAAAAAGAGGGAGATGCTCCCTCCTTTTCCTAATTATTTCTGCGTCCGCCAAATCCAGAACGAGTTTTGCCAGAAGCCAGACCTCCCATACGGGCAATCTTTGTTCTTTCAGCCTTACTCATAGAAGCGAATCCGCGGTTTGATGTATCACCAGACGATGAATTTGATCCAGTACGCCCAGAAGACGAGTTTGATCCACGTCCAGATCCTGAATTAGATCCACTACGTCCTGAAGAAGAGTTTGACCCACGTCCTGAACCTGATGAAGACCCGCTACGACCTGAAGACGGGTTTGACCCACGTCCTGAACCTGATGAAGCCCCGCTACGACCTGAAGAAGAGTTTGATCCACGTCCTGAACCTGATGAAGACCCACTACGACCTGAAGACGAGTTTGACCCACGTCCTGAACCTGATGAAGATCCGCTACGTCCTGAAGACGAGTTTGTCCCACGACCTGAACCTGATGAAGATCCGCTACGTCCTGAAGACGAGTTTGTCCCACGACCTGAACCTGATGAAGATCCGCTACGTCCTGATGATGATCTAGACCCACGACCTGAACCTGATGAAGATCCACTACGGCTAGAACCTGAGTTTGAGCCACGACCTGAACCTGATCCACTACGTCTTGTACGTCTTGAACGTCCTCTTGAAGTAAATCTTCCTTGAGCATCTCTTTCAAAGTCGTCGTCATCGTCGTCGTCCATGTCGTCGTCGTCCATGTCGTCGTCGTCCATATCTTCATCGTCGTCCATGTCGTCGTCGTCCATGTCGTCTTCATCATCCCAATCATCTTCGTTATCGGAATGTGCCTGGAAATCGTCTTCGAATTCAGAGAAGTCATCATCGTACTCTTCGTCCTCAGAACCGTCTTCATATCCGTGCTCATATCCTAACTGGTAAATTTCTTCATGCAAATCTCTCATATCATCATGAGAATTGTTTCTAGAGTTTCTTGAGTTAGATCCTCCTCTGTTGTTGTTTCTTGAATTCATAATAGGTTGGTTTATTAAGTTAATATTTTTACAAGTTGCCAGCTTCCTGTATTTGTAGGAACACAATATACATTCCTTACTATTATTCATGTATCTTCACCTTAAAAGAACAGCCACATGCTTTTTAACCGGGCAACCAGCCTATTTGATTGTGTTTTCAGGATACCTACTTACTATTTAACATTTTGAAACATTTCATGGTGACTGTATGTGATCACTCATAAGAAAAAAAATTAATGTTCCCAAAATATCATAAAGTAAACTTTTTATATAACTAATAATTAAAATGTAATATTATGATTAAAATATTAACTACAACATGTATTTATAATTAATAATTTATATAAAACATTGTCAATATTAAATTATCTTACTGTCAGAATATTTATTATAGAACCTTATTTATTAGTACGTTACGAACTAAAA
>Ga0213825_1000632_pt1 | contig 25439 bp, 20 predicted proteins | sample MC6MC0900MG_FD_179896 | JGI IMG/M metagenome (GOLD analysis project Ga0213825, IMG submission 179896) | Enriched soil aggregate microbial communities from Iowa State University, Ames, United States - MC6-MC0900-MG | ecosystem: Environmental > Terrestrial > Soil > Unclassified | place: USA: Iowa... | reverse complement strand
TAATTATACCTTGTCTTTGGTTAAATGTCTATGTGATGAAGGGGGGGGCGGGAGGGCGATGGAATGTCTGACTCTGCTTTAATTGTCACGTAAGTCCGCAGTGCAGCTCGCGAAACCTGCGGTTTCGTTCGCTCACGGGCATTCGCCCTATGAAATAGGCCATGAAAAGATTTTCTTATGTGCGAGCACAACGAAAATCTTCTCATGGCCTATTTCGCACTGCTCATTGCAAAAGTGCAAGAAAGTGCTACTACTTGGACAAATAAGCGCACGTTTTTTTCAGGTATTTATATTATAATCAGGTTAGAGATCTTTCGAGGAGGTATTAGGATGAAGTATTTGATTGGAATTGATGTGGGGACATCGGCAACTAAGACCGTCCTGTTTGATGAAAAGGGCGGCGTGATTGCTTCTGCATCCAGGGAATATCCCCTTTATCAGCCTAAGAACGGCTGGGCGGAGCAGAAGCCGGAAGACTGGAGAGACGCGGTTCTTGATACCCTTTCCCAGGTCATGAAGGAGTCAGGGGTTTTAAAAGAGGATGTGAAAGGAATCGGTATCTCAGGCCAGATGCACGGACTTGTGATGCTTGATGAAAAGAATGAGGTGATACGCCCCTCTATTATCTGGTGCGACCAGAGAACGGCTGCCGAAGTGGAAGACATGCTTACGATCATGCCAAAAGAGCGCTGGATCGAGATTACCGCGAATCCGCCTCTAACTGGTTGGACAGCAGCCAAGATTTTATGGGTAAGGAAGAATGAGCCGGAGAATTACGATCGGTGCAGGCATATCCTCCTTCCAAAGGATTATATCCGTTACATATTAACCGGAGTTTTTGCTACTGAGGTTTCCGATGCCAGCGGAATGCAGCTTCTAGATGTACCCGGAAGGTGCTGGTCCGAGGAAGTTTTGAATAAGCTTGATATTAATCCAAAGCTTTTGGGTGAAGTCTTTGAATCCTGTGAGGTAACGGGAACACTTCTTCCTGAGATCGCGGATAGAACCGGGCTTTCGGAGGAGACGAAGGTTGTGGGAGGTGCCGGAGACAATGCGGCGGCTGCAGTCGGAACAGGAGTTGTGAAGGATGGAACGGCCTTTACCACCATAGGGACTTCCGGGGTTGTGTTTGCTCACAGCAGCCAGGTAACCATTGACCCGAAAGGAAGAGTTCATACCTGTTGCTGTGCGGTTCCTGGAGCATGGCATGTCATGGGAGTGACCCAGGGGGCTGGACTGTCCTTAAAATGGTTTAAGGATAATTTCTGCCAGGACTATGTAGAAGAAGCAAATAAACAGGGGATTGATGTTTACGATCTCATCAACCGGGATGTGAACCAGGTGGAAGCTGGAAGCGATAAGCTTATTTACCTTCCGTATTTAATGGGGGAGAGGACTCCTCATCTGGATCCGGACTGCCGGGGAGTGTTCTTTGGACTTTCTGCCATCCATACGAGAAAGCACATGCTGCGGGCCATAATGGAAGGAGTTTCTTATTCTCTCAGCGACTGCAATGATATTCTTAATGAAATGGGAATCCAAGTCGGAGAGATGATGGCATGCGGCGGTGGCGGAAAGAGCCCGGTATGGCGTCAGATGCTTGCGGATATGTATGACTGTCATGTGAAGACCGTGGCTCAGACAGAAGGACCGGCTCTGGGAGCCGCCATTCTGGCCGGAGTCGGGTGCGGTATTTATGAGAGCGTGGAAGCTGCCTGTGATGCCCTGATTTCTGCGGATAAGTCTACAGGACCGGAGGAAAATCAGGCCGGCCTTTACAAGAAATACCATCAGTTATATAAAGAACTGTATGAAGATTTAAAAGGCAGCTATAAGAAACTTGCAGCTTTGTAAATAACAACAAAGGAAAACAGGAGGGTGAAGATATGCGTTTTTTTATTGATACGGCAAATGTAGATGAAATCAGAATGGCCAATGAAATGGGGATTATCTGCGGGGTTACCACAAATCCTTCCCTGATCGCAAAGGAAGGGCGTGATTTTAAGCAGGTAATCGAGGAAATCGCATCTATCGTTGACGGACCAATCAGCGGAGAGGTGAAGGCTACCACGACTGATGCAGAAGGCATGATAAAGGAAGGCCGGGAGATTGCGGCGATCCATCCGAACATGGTTGTTAAGATCCCCATGACAGTAGAAGGCTTAAAAGCAGTAAAGGTGCTGAACGCAGAGAATATCCCCACCAACGTTACCCTGGTGTTTTCCGCTGCCCAGGCGCTTCTGGCAGCAAGAGCCGGAGCCGCCTATGTTTCGCCATTTTTGGGACGCCTGGACGATATCTCCATGCCGGGAATCAATCTCATTGAAGATATTATGGATATATTCCAGATTCACGGGATCGAGACGGAGATCATTGCAGCCAGTGTGCGCAATCCGATTCATGTAATCGACTGTGCCAGAGCAGGGGCAGATATAGCAACGGTACCGTATAAGGTGCTGGTACAGATGACACAGCACCCGTTAACGGACCAGGGCATTGACAAATTTAAAAAGGATTATCTGGCTGTATTCGGAGAATAGAAAAGGAGTGGTAAAACCATGGGATTAACAATCAAACCAGTAACAGATCCTGCCTTTTTAGTTTATGGGAAAGTGGTTACAGGATATGATGCAGGGGAACTGTTGGAAAAGATGAAGGAGACACCCCTTCCGGATGATGTGGTTTATGTTCCTTCCGTAGCGGAGTTAGAGGAACTGGCGGTTTCAAAAGAAATGGAAAAGAAACTGTACGGTCAGCTTCCCATTCAGGTAGGCTACTGCAACGGCCACAATAAGAAGCTAAATGCTGCGGAATATCACAGAAGTTCAGAGATCAATATTGCTGTGACGGACCTGATCCTGATTTTAGGAAGGCAGCAGGATATTACCCCGGATTATACCTATGATTCCGGTAAGATGGAGGCATTCCTCGTTCCGGCAGGAACTGTGATTGAAGTTTATGCCACGACCCTTCATTATGCGCCATGCCATACAGAGGAAGGCGGTTTCCGATGTGTTGTAATTCTGCCAAAGGATACCAATACCGACTTAGAGCCGGCAGGAGAAGCAGTAAATGAAGAAGACAGACTGCTGTTTGCCAAGAATAAATGGCTCATTGGACACAAAGAGGGCGGACTTCCGGAACATGCTTATATCGGAATAACAGGAGAAAATCTATCTGTTTGACAAATGCTTAACAATAAAATAACAGGCATATAACCGGAAGGAAAATGCCTGAATAACAACAGGAGGAGTTATAAAATGAATAATATCCCAGAAATAAAAATAGGAATCGTAGCGGTAAGCAGGGACTGTTTCCCGGAAGCTTTATCAGTAAACAGAAGAAAAGCCCTGGTGGAGGCGTATAGCGCAAAGTATGATGCCGCAAATATTTACGAAAGTCCAGTATGTATCGTAGAAAGTGAAATCCACATGGTTCAGGCTCTGGAGGATGTGAAGAAAGCCGGCTGTGATGCACTGGTAGTATATTTAGGAAACTTCGGACCTGAGATTTCAGAGACCCTTCTTGCAAAGCATTTTGACGGACCGGTTATGTTTATCGCAGCTGCTGAGGAAAGCGGAGATAACTTAACCCAGGGACGCGGGGATGCATACTGCGGAATGTTAAATGCAAGCTATAATTTAAAACTTAGAAATATTAAAGCATACATACCGGAATATCCGGTTGGAACGGCTGAGGAATGTGCCGACATGATCGAGGAATTCCTTCCTATTGCCAGAGCTCTGGTAGGACTTTCCCAGTTAAAAATCATAAGCTTCGGCCCTCGCCCCTTAAACTTCCTGGCATGCAATGCCCCCATTAAACAGCTGTATAACCTGGGCGTTGAGATTGAGGAGAACTCCGAACTGGATCTGTTTGAAGCCTTTAATAAGCATGCAAACGATCCAAGAATCCCTGATGTGGTAAAAGATATGGAAAAGGAGCTGGGAGAAGGAAACCAGAAGCCGGAAATTCTTCCAAAGCTTGCCCAGTATGAGCTCACTCTGCTGGATTGGGTAGAGGCCCACAAGGGATACCGGAAATATGTAGCCATTGCAGGAAAATGCTGGCCTGCATTTCAGACTCAGTTTGGCTGTGTTCCATGCTATGTAAACAGCCGTTTAACAGGAATGGGCATCCCGGTTTCCTGTGAAGTAGACATTTATGGAGCTCTCAGTGAATTCATCGGAACCTGCGTAAGCATGGATGCGGTAACCCTGCTTGACATTAATAATACGGTTCCTGCCGATATGTATGAGGGAGATATAAAGGGTAAGCATGATTATACACACCAGGATACCTTTATGGGCTTCCATTGCGGAAACACATGTTCCAGAAAGCTTTCTTCCTGTACGATGAAATATCAGATGATCATGGCAAGAGCGCTCCCAGAGGAGGTTACCCAGGGAACTCTTGAGGGCGATATCGCTCCTGGCGATATTACATTCTTCCGTCTTCAGAGCACCGCGGACAATTTACTCCGTGCATACGTTGCCCAGGGAGAGGTGCTTCCTGTAGCCACCCGTTCCTTTGGTTCCATCGGTGTTTTCGCTATTCCGGAAATGGGAAGATTTTACCGCCATGTGCTGATCGAAAAGAACTTCCCCCATCATGGAGCCGTTGCTTTCGGGCATTACGGCAAGGCTTTATTTGAAGTGTTTAAATACCTTGGGGTAGAAGAGATTGGATTTAATCAGCCAAAGGGAATGCTTTATAAATCAGAAAATCCATTTGGTTAAAATAATTTGACAATGTGATAATAAAAGACGGACTATCGGTGTGAAGCTGATAGTCCGTCTTTTGCGTTGAGAGGGGCAGGGCGAAGCTTTGACATGCACAACGGGGGTCTAAAGGGTTACCCTAAATGCTTGCTTATGCGATTCGTCTGCTCTTTTTATCGTATATCACAACGGTTATAATTGAAATAAGAACAAGCGCAGAATTTGCGGCAATTGTTCCGGTCCAAGTCATAGTCATGGTGCCAAAGATGGGGGATGCCGCATTGAACATGGTGTGGAATAATACGCACATAAACACACAGCCTTTTCCTGATATTTTGTAGATTGCCCCGTTGAAGAACCGAAATGCCATGAGCTGAACTGCAAACATCCAAAAGTTAATGAGTCCATCTCCGTGATTCGTCCCCGGAATGAAGAAGAGAGGAATATGCCAAAAAGTCCAAATGATACCGGCAAAGATAGAAGATAAAACATACCCATATTTTTTATCAAGCTCAGGCTGCAATATGTACATCCAGCCAGATTCCTCCAAGCCGCCGATTATAAGACAGCCAGGTAGAGAAAGGAAGAACGTATAAAATGGAAGTACCATTTCCGTACGGCCTGTAACTACTATATGTATCGAAAAATACAGTGCAAGCCCTGCAATGACGAATAAATAGAGAGATATGTTATTTTTGGCATAAAAAACAGTTTTCAGCCATTCCATAAAATTTGCTATTTTGTTATTTTTCTTCAGAATGATATAGGAGGCAATAGCGGGCGACAAAATATAGATTGCAAAAGGAATGTTCATCACGAATTGTTGAAACGATTGAACCCAATTGTAAACCGAATATCCGAATTGCCCAAGAATAATCAATGCACCTGAAACAAGATAGGCTATGGAAAATGTCAGGATTGTAAATTGTACTATGATTTTTTTGTTTGTCATGATTTCTTTACCTCACATTTTGAAGGATTATATTTTAATGCCCAAAGCGGATTTCTATTTTTTCCTGTCTCAATTATACCATATTTATCCATAAGTGGGGGAAGTTTTCATTTTGACCCGTTTACCAACCTTGCGGATAAACAGGAGGTGCGGAGGGAGAAGGTGTTAGTCCATTACAACTAGTTTATATGATAGAATTACCGGATATGAAAGAAACAAATAGCAAAAACGGCATAGCCAAAACTGACTATGCCGTGCGTTGTATAATTATTTTTTATTGGGGGTTGGGGTATGCTTTACGAGGTACCCTTTTTCTTCTTTTAGTATTTTATTTAAATAATTCCCTTCATAACCAGGACAGCTAGAACACAGGTTATTAATATGATCCCTGCAGCAAGAGTCATACCAAGATTGAAGGTGCGTTTTTTGGGTGCATCCGTTGAAGCCGGAACCATGAGATTGGATTTTCTGAGCGTGGTGACTAATGGCTTATAGATAAGAAGAGTCAGGGCCGTGTTGATTCCTCCCTTTAAAAGGTTAAATGGTACGAATGCTGGGAGTAGAAGCTTTACCACGGCGTCCCTTGGATATCCCATGTAAATTGGGGTGATCAGATAGTTCCACAAAACCATGACTAGTGTCATGAGTAAGGTACCTGCCACCATGCCAAGGAATGCACCCAAAAGGGAATGGCGTTTCTTATAGAGGTAAGCCGCCGGACAGACAAATGCCACCGTAGAAAGAACGTTCATGATCAGTCCAATGGGTCCGGTGCTGCTGATGGTAAACATCTCCACAAAAGACACGATGACGGAGATCAGTGCGGCTGACATTGGTCCAAATAAGAAGCCACCGGTAAGGATAATAACATCCTTTGGCTCATACTCTAAAAAAGGCAGCATAGGGATCAGAGGGATATGGATCGCCACAACGGCTACAAAGGCCAGCGCACAGAGCATGGCCATGAGGGTGAGTTTACTTGTTTGCTTTGTCATATTCATGGGAAAGCCTCCTGAAAAATAAGTAACACCTGAAAGTATGCCTTTCAGGTGTTAAAAATAAACAGGTGTATTATCACTATTTAACACATCTTCTTTCATCCAGACTGTACTGTCGGTATTGGAATTACACCAATTCTGCGCAATTTGCGCTCGCGGACTTTACCGCCGGTCGGGAATTTCACCCTGCCCTGAAGACAACTATATTCAAATGTTCTTGAATTATTATAACATTTTAAAAAATAAATGCAATATGTTGTTGCAATTTTTTTATTGCTTTGCTATAATAGCGGACATGGGGGTATAGCTCAGCTGGGAGAGCGCTTGAATGGCATTCAAGAGGCCATGGGTTCGAATCCCACTATCTCCACTTAAACAATAAGCCACAGGCATGAATGCTTGTGGCTTAAATTATAGCTTATAGTGACAGGACACTTGGTAAATCAAAGATGAAAAAGGCATATTTTCAGTTTATATGATCCTCCATAAGTAGACATGGTATATAACCAAAATCTACGTATGGAGGATTATTTTATGGCAAAATTACCACACATTCCTGAATTCTGTGCAAAGGTTTCACAGGAGTATCTTGATGGAGTTGGTTGTTATAATACCAATATAATTGATCTGTATGTCAGGTATCCTATTTTGTATGTAATAAGCCGCAGGCATGAAAGTTGTGGCTTAAATTATATAGAGACGGGATGCTTGGTAGAAATCAAGGACAGATAATGAAAGGTATATCTTCAACTACGAGGATATACCTTTTTATCTATGTTTATACAGATAGTTAGTCCATTGACGGCGCTGTGAAGCCATCTTTTGGATGGCTTATTAAGTGCTTCGCTATTTAACTGCCATATATGTCCTTTCACACTATATCTCCGAAGAAAAACCTGTAAATATAGGCTATATCAACATTTTTAATAGGTTGGCTTCGAAACACAGGTAAAAAGAAAAATATATGATTGTTAAAAAGGATCTGACCTGATATGCTTAAACTAATTATGGATTGTAGATATCTTTTAGAGGCCCAAACGTAAAACCGCCATACCAGGGAGGGAAAAATGCACTCATTAGTTCATAAGCTAAATATCAGTCTTTTCAAGAAAATAATAACTATCTTTTTAATAGTTATAGCTCCAATTCTTATACTTGGAATTTATATCCGCAATTGGGGAGCCAACACGGTACGTGAAGAGTTGTCAAAATCGTCAACCGCTCAGATCGAATTTTATGTAAGCCAGCTGGAAAAAGAAATTGAAAGGCTTAAAATATTGCAATACACTTGTTTAAATGATGAGCATCTGAACCGTCTTGCAGTCCAGTATAGCATTATGAGTGATTATGAAATTGTCAGCAATATGAGACAGCTTCAGGCACGTCTTATTACTATTGAGTATAGCAGCAGCTATGTAAAAAATGTCAGCGCACATATATTTTCAATTAATAAAACAATTTCGTCTTCCAGGGGAGTAGATGATTTAGACGAAAGAGCATATGAACGCACAAAGGCCGCAGCCGGGCTGACGGGGGCACAAATCATCAGATATGAAGATGATTTATATCTTACAACCGTCTATCCTTCTGACAAAACAGGACGAATCAATAACTATGTGATAGAGATAGAGCTGAATCAAGATGTTTTTAAAGAAGATTTAGAGCAGTTTAACATTTATCCTAACAGCGGATCGTTTTTAATAGATCTTACAAACTCCAATGAAATCGCCATGGCAAGTACAGGGAGACCCGTACAATCTCATGCGATTTTGGGCGATTTTAATGTTGTCGATAAAAGTGGCACTAATCTTAGTAATATAGAGGGATATCGCTGCTATTCCGTGTACACAAAGTCTAAGTATCTAAATATGCTGCTGCTCAGGTATTTGCCTGAAAATCTGGTATTTACACCGATGAAAAATTTTACTAACTGGATATGGGTATTCATCATGGTATCAATAACAGTAATTATAATTTTCACATTATCTATGAACCGCTTCATTAATAAACCTATTAAAAAATTGGTAGAGGTTTTCCGGCAGGTAGAAAAAGGGAACCTGCAGATAAGTTTGGACACAAATGATGTTGGATCTAAAGAATTTGCTTATTTGTATACCAGATTCAACAAAATGGTTGATAGCTTAAATATGTTAATTGATCAGGCCTATAAGCAGAAAATATTGACTCAGCGAGCTGAACTAAAGCAGCTTCAGGCACAAATCAAACCGCATTTTCTATATAACAGTTTTTTTATTATCAATACGATGGCTCGGATGGGGGACGAAAACCTGTTAGAGTTTACCAATCATCTGGGGGAATACTACCGCTATCTTACCAGGAATGCAGCAGATATAATCCCTCTTTGTGAAGAAGTTGAGCATGCACGCACTTATACCAGCATTCTGTCCATGCGTTTTACAAAGAATCTTGATATTAAATTCGGCTCCTGTCCAGAGGAATATGAACAATATCCCGTTCCCAGGCTCATTTTACAGCCCTTGATCGAGAATGCATTTGAACATGCGGTGGAAAAGCGTATGAAAGACCGGATCATATCCATCTCTTTTGAAAATCATATTGACAGACTTCATATTATTGTTGAAGATAATGGTACCACTTTGACAGATGAAAAACTTTCTGAGCTGCAAAAAATGTTGATATCACAACCTGATGACGCAGAAGTAACGGCATTGCTTAATATTAACAGACGTTTACAATTGCAGTATGATGAAATCAGCGGTGTGTTGCTTGAGCGAAGTCTGTTGGGAGGACTTATGGTTGAATTGGTTTTAGGGCTTAGGAGGGAGTAAAATGTATCGACTTTTAATTGCAGATGATGAGGAGATTATTGTTAATGGGTTATATGACATCTTTTCCAGTCTTGAAAATCTGGAACTGGATGTATATAAAGCATATTCCGGCGAAGAAGCGATACAGTGGCTGGGACGTACAAGAATTGATATTGCTTTGACAGATATTAATATGCCAGAAATAGATGGCCTTCAGCTGCTGGATGAAATCAAAAAACGATGGCCATGGTGCCGCGTGATTTTCCTTACAGGGCATAGTGAATTTAACTACGCATATAAGGCAATTCAATATAGCAATGTAAATTACATATTGAAGACTGAGGGATATGGCAAGATCATAAAAACAGTGGAACGTGTGATCCAGGAGTTAAAAGATGAAAACCAGACAAATGAATTGATACAAAGTGCCAAGGACCAAATAAATCTTGCTCAGGATTTATTTTGCCAGAAGTATTTTTATGCATTACTTAATAATGATAATTCCTTAAAAATTAATGGGAAGGAATTTGAGAGGCTCTTTATCCATCTAAATGCAGATGAGCCTGTGATGCTGATTTTAGGCGAAATATTGATTTTACCTAAAACCATAGACTTCTGGGAGAAAAACCAGATTATGTATTCCATAAAGCAGCTGATAGTCAGATACTTTGCCATGCATATCAACAGCCTGGTAGTTCCGCTTAAGGACGAAAAAATAGCTGTTTTTGCTCAGCCCTCTAAAATACAATCATATCCGGATCAGTCCCGTGACAGTATGAGTGTATTTTTAAAAGGTACTTTGGAAATGGTTCAGTCAGCCTGCCGGGAAAGGCTGAATGCTCCTGTAAGTTTTGCATTAGCTGAAAAACCATGTAAATGGGAGGATGTTGCAGAGAAATATGTGGCTCTTATTGATTTGCTCAATTACCAGGTTGGTCATGACATGGAAACAATCATTGATGAAAGGGAGTTTCGGAAGCAGAGACAGACATTTACTCCGTCTTTTGGGGCCGATTCCAATACTGCGACCACCTTATTGCAGGGATTGTTGTTCCGCAAAGACTTAAGTAATCTGTATCATTCCATAGAAACCGGAGAAGAACAGGATTACTATGATTCTCTGCGAAGATGGCTCGAACCGCTTGGTGAAATACAGGACAAAAATAATGTGATCGCATTAGAGGCATATCAGACAATCATAACATTCTTCCTTTCCTGTGTAAATCGTTTCCAGCTAGCGGCTCGGTTTTCAGATTCCCATAATTTAAACTGGCTGTATAGCAGCGAAAATTATGCTACATGGAAGGAGGCGGTTGAGCATCTTTTTGAATTATCTCATTTGATTTTTAGCGTACAAAAAGAGGAGCAGAGCAAAAGGACAAATGATACAATAAATTTTGTGCAGCAGCATATTGAAAATCATTTGTCTGAAGATTTATCGCTGACCAGTTTGTCTGAAAAGACTTATTTAAATCCATCCTATCTTTCGCGGTTTTATCATCAGACGACCGGACATAAGCTTTCAACATTTATAGAAAATTCACGAATAAAAAAAGCAAAAGAATTACTTGAAAATCCTCATGAAAGGATATATGAAATTGCAAAGAAGGTTGGATACGACACAGCAGCCTCTTTTACACGCTTTTTTAAAAAAGCAGAGGGAATCTCGCCACAGGAATACCGGGATTCATGTATCACAACGAAAAGGCTTAAAAACTAAAGATAGGATAACTTCATCGCCATGCACAAACACTGTACGGTAATCCACGACCATAAAGATGCTGTGGTGCGTTAAAATACCGAGCGCCGGCTGTTTCCACGGAATGAGGATATACGTTGTATTTCAGCCAGTCGTTACGCGCCGCTTCAAAATGAGGGCGGTCATATTCATAATCTTGACAAATTGAGAATGCTGCAAAAAGGGCAAGGGCGCATAATGCTATTGATACTACTATCTTATTTATCCATGCCCTATTGCTGGCAAACGCCGGGAAATCCCCATGAAATTTCTTTGCAGTTCTTTCAACTAAACCGGCAATAAACATAATCCACATTGTAACTCTCATTTTTAACCCCCCTCGTATTCGCCTATTGAGATAGATTAGAACCAAACCTTATCCTATCTTTATTTGTGGGAATACCATTAGTTACTTTTTGCCATTCACCATCTTGGAATACTTCATATTGTTCAAAAGCACAAGGCAATCCGTTTGCAGTAGCTATGTTACTGCTATCCATAAGCTGAAAATGCAAATGAGGTGCAAAGGAATTGCCTGAATGACCCACTCTACCAATAACTTCACCTTTTTTTACACTCTGTCCAACTGTAACCTGCACAGACCCTGTTTGAAGATGGCACAGCGCAGCATATACATTGTCGCCACATTCCATAATGACGTAGTTGCCCGCAACTGATTGTACGTCGTCTGTTTTCGGATCGAAATAACGAGCATTTTTATTAGCGTTAGCCATATCTGAAAACAAATTCGTTCGTTCTCGTTCTTGATAACCGTCCTCCGCTTGGACAACTAACCCGTCGCAAGGTGCATATATTTCTTGTCCCCAACAATAATATTCATCTAAGGGAACCCCAAAAAGAAGATATTGCGGCAAGCTAACGCGATAGGCGGGCCAACCCTTTCTTTCCCAATCTACTTGTATAAAGTCATAAGCATATCTTGTTCCTAACTGGTCTGTTCCGTGGCTTGGTATTTTTGTTCCCGGTGTATTAGGAGAGTGCCATTCTCCCCTTAAAGGAAACTCTACAATTATTGGCTCACGCATTTCATTACTCCTATCTGTCCATTCCTTACCTACATGATTAAAAATGATTAGAGATTGCTTGTCATATAGAAAACTTTTCTAAGTTCGTCAAAGTATTCGTCAAGTGTTGTAATGATACTTTCATAGTTCAAATTTGAAGCGTCTGAATTTCTAATATCATCTAATATTTCATCAGTAAATCCAACATTAGCCCAAAGGATAAATTGTTTACACTTTTCAATATCCAGACCGGCTCTGAATTTTGAAACATCTATCATATCAAATATTTGATAGTCACATGATGATTGTTTTTTGTTGGCTCTATTCTCAAGTGCTTTGTTGACTTCATCAGATTTTGTCATAATAGAAAGTTTACTAAACTCAAAAATCCAAGGATATTGTTTTATCAAATTAATTTGAAGTAGGTAGGATTGGCGCAATCTATTAAAAATATCTTTTTCTGAAAAATCCATTTTTGTAAAATATTCTTTATCAAGAAGTTTGGTAAAGTAGTCATACACAAACAGAAAAAGCTCCTGTTTATTATTTACATAATGAAACATTAGGGCTTTAGAAATCCCTGCTTCTTTCGCAATTACATTTGTTGAAGCGTTGTCAAATCCTCTTAACGCAAACTCTTTCAACGCCGCATTCAAGATAGCATCGCGTCTTTGAGGTTCTAAATCTAATAATTTTGTAAGCATATTCAAAACTCCCTTGAAAAATTCCCTTGAAATTTACCTGTTAGGTCAATTTCATTATATTGCTATTTACCTAAAAGGTCAATAGTAATTTTCAACCCTTAATGCGCGCTATTTTAAGAGTTCCGCTAAACGGCAAGCAATTCAAGTGTCCGTACACACTTGAAAAATGATTGTTGGAGCTCCGCCCCTTTTCGCGGTATTCGCCTGTTTTTTGAATTGCTTCTGTATGCGCTTTTTGTGCAAATGGCGTTTGAGCGCGTTTTTATTCAGCTTTGGGTTTTCCTTTGCCATTTCACGGAAACGAAAATCAGCGTTCGCTCGCCAAAAGCCACGGTATGCCGATTAAGTCCTTCGGCCTGCAGCCCTGTACCTTTTGTGCGATTGAAACGCCTTGCCCAGTTCTACCTTCCGGGTATTTCGGGTCGGCGTGACCGCCCTTGCCGCTTGTGCCGCAGTAGGTGTCGGATATGTTCAACCAAAACGAATGTTATAGATGTAAAAATATGTAAAGGTATTTGTTTATTATAGTAAAAAGGTGTTAAGTAAATCAAAAGATGATCATGGAAAGTTGCTAAATAAGTGTCTATAATAGAGGGAGGAGTTGGTTGTAAAGTATAAAACAAGGAGGGCTATATGAGAAAACGTATTATTAGCATAGGTATATCTGCTGTAATGATTGGGGGGGTATTGCTTACTGCCTGCGGAGGCAACCGTTCGGAGGTTTCTTCATCTTCTGTAAGCGGATCAAAGGAAACAGGCTCTGCTGTTGAAGCAAACGGCTCCGTTCCGGCAGAAGAAGGGGATCCGTTTGGAAAATATGATCCATCTATTAAAATGACGTTTGCCCGTACGGTAGATAATGATCTGAATGACAACATACTGCCGAAAACTCCAGGGGAAACAATTGAAAACAACAGATGGTTGGATTTGTATTCAAAGGACTTAGGTATTGACATCAGCTATGCCTGGACTGTAAGAGGTGGTCTCAATGATGACGCTTATACACAGAAGTTAAATGTTACTATTGCATCCGGAGACTTACCAGATGTACTGATCGTAAACCGGACACAGTTGAAACAATTGGCAGAATCAGATATGATCGTAGATATGACAGAGTATTATGACAAGTATGCCAGCGAACTGACAAGGGAAGTTTATAATTCAGAAGGTCCTGGAATCCTGGAGTCTGCTACGTTTAATGGAAGTTTAATGGCTGTGCCTTATGCAGATGCATCAGTGGAAAGTACACAATATCTATGGCTTCGTCAGGATTGGCTGAATAAGCTTAATCTGGAACCGCCCAAGACAATGCAGGATTTATTGAAAATTGCAAATGCGTTCACTACCCTTGACCCTGATGGAAATGGCAAAGATGATACCTATGCAATGGCTATAACAAAAAGTTTATACAGCGGTGCCATGGGTACAGAAGGTTTTTTTGCCGGATATCATTCTTATCCCAATATGTGGGTGAAAACGGATGAAGGAACTTTAGCCTGGGGAAGTGTGCTTCCTGAAACAAAGGATGCATTGCAGGCTTTGGCAGATATGTATGCGGCCGGAGAAATTGATCCGGAATTTGGAATCAAAGACGGCGCCAAGGTTGCAGAGATGATAGCAGCGGGAAAAATAGGTATTGATTTTGGTGAGCAGTGGAATCCCATGTATCCGCTTATCAGCAACTATCAAAATGACCCGGAAGCAGATTGGGTTGGCTATCCGATCGTATCAAATGATGATACATTACCTAAGGTTCCGCAGAAGTTCCGTACTCAATGGTATTATGCTGTCCGCAAAGACTATGCGAACCCTGAGGCTGTAGTTAAATTGATTAACCTGCACCTTGAGAAAAACTGGGGTGAGAACAATGAATTTGATCATTATTATATGCCGGCTGAAAATGGTGCTGTAGGTGTATGGAAGTTCTCACCGGTCGCACCGGCTCCAACCAATAAGAACCTTGAAGCATTTAATGAGCTTCAAAAAGCACGCAAGCTGGGAGATATGAGTATCTTGAAAGGTGAACCAGCTGTAATTCAGAAAAATCTGGAAGCTTATTATGGCGGTGATACCACTCAGTGGGGCTGGGAGAAAATATATGGGCCTACAGGAGTCTTTAATGCGCTGAATGGATATATTGAAAATGGACAGGTGATGAGAGAGGAGTTTGTAGGTGCACCTACGCCGACTATGGTAGATAAACAATCCTCTTTGCGTACCATGGAACTGGAGATGTTTGCCCGGATTATCATGGGTGATGTTTCCATAGATGAGTTTGATAAGTTCGTTGAAAACTGGAATGCTCTTGGTGGGGCTCAGATGACAAAGGAAGTTAACGAATGGTATCAGTCCGTTAAAAAATAAAAAAAAAGTTAAGGGAGGAGAGGTTTAACAAAAAACTTTTCCTCTCGTTTTTTTTAAACAGGAAGTGAGGATGATATTTATGAAACGTGGACGAATGCGGGAACTGCCATTGCATCTAATGATTTTGCCCAGTGTAATATTGCTCATTTGTTTCAGCTATTTACCGATGGGAGGAATTATTATTGCGTTCCAGAAGTTTGTGCCTGCCAAAGGGCTGTTTGGTGACCAGAAATGGATTGGATTTGACAACTTTATATATCTGTTCCGATTACCAAATTTCATGAGCGTACTTTGGAATACTCTTTTTATAGCCGTTATGAAGATTATTTTCGGGCTTTTGATTCCGATTGTAGTTGCGATTCTGATTAATGAGGTGAAAAGCAATACATTGAAACGGGGCATTCAGACGGCAATTTACTTGCCCCACTTCTTATCCTGGGTAGTATTAGGCGGTATATTTATAGACATACTTGCTCCTGGAGACGGTCTGATTAATCAGGTGATAAAAGCTTTCGGTGGTCATCCCATATTCTTTTTGGGTGATAATAAATGGTTTCCATTTACTTTGATAGTAACTGAGACATGGAAGTCATTTGGATATGGAACGATTGTATATTTGGCAGCAATAACGGGTATTGATTTAAGCCTATATGAAGCAGCACAGGTTGACGGGGCAAATCGTTGGAAGCAAATATGGCATATTACCCTTCCGGGTATGCGGATGGTTATCGTTCTATTAATGGTGTTAAGCCTTGGAAATGTATTGAATGCAGGATTTGACCAGGTTTTCAATATGTATAGTCCGCCGGTATATGCAAGCGGAGATATTATTGATACATTTGTTTACCGGATTGGTATGTTGGAGGCACAATTTGGAGTTGCTACAGCGGTAGGTCTATTTAAATCAGTTATTTCACTGACTTTAATTTCGGTTTCATACTGGTTTGCTATTAAGTTTGCAGACTATCAATTGTTTTAGGAAAGGAATCGTTTATGAAAAAGAATAAGAAGTTTAAGTGGTTTCCGGTATTAAATACGATTATCCTTATCATGCTTGCTTTGATCTGCGTGATACCGCTTGTTCATGTTGCTGCCGTTTCGTTCAGTTCCAGTGCAGCGGCCTCCGCCGGAGACGTATCATTATGGCCTAAGGATTTTACCACAAGTTCATACTCATTTGTTGCAAAGCGCCCTGCATTTTGGCGCTCAATGAAAGTCTCAGTTACACGAATTATTATGGGCGGGGGTTTAAGTATTTTACTTACAATTACAGCAGCGTATCCGTTGTCTCAGCCAAAGGCAAGCTTTCGGTTCAGAACAGTTTATGCATGGTTCTTTTTTATTACAATGATATTTAATGCCGGATTGATTCCTTGGTACATGGTAATAAGACAATTCGGCCTTTTGGATAGTATTTGGGCATTAATCCTACCTGGCGCCGTACCTGTTTTCAGTGTTATTCTATTGCTCAATTTTTTTCGTGAAGTTCCAAGAGAACTTGCGGAGGCGGCATTTATTGATGGAGCCGGACATTGGCGCACTCTTTGGACAATATATGTACCCTTATCAAAACCTGCTCTTGCAACACTCTTGCTGTTTTCGCTTGTAGCAAACTGGAATAGCTGGTTTGATGGCCTGATTCTCATGAACAATCCGGATAAATATCCATTACAGACATACATACAAACCATTGCGGTTCAGCGCTCATTCAGTATGATGACAAGAGAAGAAATCCAGCAAATGGCTACGATATCAGACAGAACCCTGCGGTCTGCACAAATATTTTTAGGCTCCTTACCCATTGTTATGCTATACCCTTTCCTGCAAAAATATTTTGTGAAAGGTATCGTATTAGGTGGAGTTAAGGGGTAATAAGGAAAAGGAGGGGGAATTGAAATGAAAAAACAGGTGTTTAATCCCTATCTGCCGTCATGGGAATACATTCCCGACGGCGAACCACATGTGTTTGAGGAGCGTGTATATGTGTACGGATCACATGACCGTTTCAATGGATTCGCATATTGCTTAAATGACTATGTTTGTTATTCTGCGCCGGTAGATGATTTGCGCGATTGGAAGTATGAAGGTGTTATCTATGAAAAGACGAACGATCCTTTTAATGCAGACGGCAGCATGTGTCTGTATGCACCTGATGTAGTCAGAGGACCGGATGGCAGATATTATCTGTATTATGTTTTGGATAAAGTTCCAGTTGTTTCTGTGGCGGTATGTGAAACCCCTGCAGGAAAATACAGCTTTTACGGTTATGTGCGTGATACGAATGGAACACGGCTGGGGGAAAGAGCCAATGATCAGCCGCAATTTGACCCTGCAGTTTTATTGGAGAGTGATAAAGTCTATTTGTATACAGGTTTTTGCGGCCCTGGAGACAAGTCACGCAAAGGTGCTATGGCGACAGTGCTTGCGGCGGATATGCTGACAATCATTGAGGAGCCGGTAATCATAGTTCCCGGAAATTGCTATGGCAGCGGAACTGGGTTTGAAGGACATGAGTTCTTTGAAGGACCATCCATCAGAAAACATGGAGATACATATTATTTCGTTTATTCTTCGAGCCGGATGCATGAATTATGCTATGCAGCCAGTAAGAGTCCGACAAAGGATTTTTCTTATGGAGGCGTAATTGTAAGCAATTGTGATGAGAATATTACGAATGGGAAGCCGGCTGGGATGCACACGAATGTTCCCGGAAACAATCATGGCGGCATGGCAGAAGTATTTGGTCAGTGGTATATTTTTTATCATAGACATACAAATGGAACAAATTTCAGCCGTCAGGGCTGTGCCGAACCGGTTCAGATTAAGGAAGACGGCTCAATGGAACAAGTTGAAATGACCTCGTGCGGATTAAATGGTGCCCCTCTGGTTGGAAAGGGAGAGTACTTTGCATACATTGCCTGTAATTTGTTTTCTAGAACAATGAAAAACGACCATCTGCTTCATCACGCTGGTTGGATTGACGGGAAATATCCCAGAATTACACAGGATGGCCGGGATGGTGATGAAGAGATAGGATATATCGCCAATATGCAGGATTCCACGATAGCTGGATTTAAGTATTTTGAGTGTAAGAGTATTAAAAGGATTTCTCTTAAAACGAGAGGGTATGGAAATGGGTGTTTTGAAGTAAAAACTGCGTGGGATGGTGAAACCTTAGGGAAAATTCCGGTAGGTTATTCAAACGTCTGGGTTGTAAATTCTGCTGAAATCATGATTCCGGACGGAGTTCAGGCTTTGTTTTTTGAATTTAAAGGCGAGGGCGGAATCAGTTTAAGTTCATTCACCTTAGAATAATGAGAGTAAAAGGAGCAGGGTATGCAGAAATATGGTAAAACCATAGGACATAAAAGGGGAATTTATATCTGGTGGACTGATATCCCGGATCCGGATGTGATCCGGGTTGATGATACGTATTATATGACCAGCACTACCATGCACTTTACGCCAGGCTGTCCAATTATGAGATCTAAGGATCTGGTTCATTGGGATATTGTTAGTTATGTTTATGATATTCTGGAAACCAGCGATGAAATGGCTTTGAAAAATGGAAGGCATGATTACGGCAGAGGATCATGGGCGAGCTGTTTGAGGTACGCTAATCACACTTTTTATATTGCATTCACAGCATACAATGCGAATAAAACATATATATTTCAGACAAAAGATATTGAAAGTAATCAGTGGGACAGGTACACGCTTGAGGGCATTTACCATGATATGTCTCTGCTTTTTGATGAAGATGGTAAAGTTTATATGGTTTTTGGGAGTGGAACGATCAGGGTCATTGAATTAACATCAGATGCAAAGGCTGTAAAACCGAAAGGCATGGATAAAGTTGTGATTCCTAACGCTGATGTGGGTGGAAAAGGCGGCCTTCCGGCCGAAGGCTCTCACATATATAAATGGAATGGAATGTACTATATTTTCTTAATAGCATGGCCTCCCGCCCCTTTGTATTCGGGAAGGAGAATTCAAATATGTTATCGCTCAGATAGAATTGATGGTGAGTATGAGGGAAAAGTGCTCCTCGATCATGATATGGGATTTCACAATAAGGGTGTTGCACAGGGGGGTATTTTTAATACCGGGACAGGAGAATGGTATTCCCTGATGTTTCAGGATCATGGTTCGGTGGGCAGGATTCCGGTTCTTGTCCCGTTCATCTGGGAAGAGGGGTGGCCTGTATTTGAGGCTTGTGGAAAGCTGCCCAATATAAACCTTGTAAATCTGGAAAGATATAACAGCCTCAATATCGTAAAATCGGATGATTTTAATCAATTATCGTTATCTCTTCAGTGGCAGTGGAATCACAATCCCGATGACAGATACTGGTCACTGGGCGAAAGGCCAGGCTGGCTCAAGTTGACCAATGGTACGCTTTGCTGCAACATATCCGATGCCCCTAATACATTGACACAACGAACCTTTGGCCCCGTTTGTTCTGGCAGGGCTTTGCTTGATATATCAAATATGAAGAATGGTGATTTTGCAGGTTTATGTGCTTTTCAGGATCAGTATGGTTATGTAGGAGTTAAGATGGAGGTTGATGGAGCAAGAGTCATTATGGCAATGGCAAAACCGGAACCGTTTGAGCCTGATAATATGGAATATAAGACAGGAAAGCCAGAGGTAATTGCAGAAAGAATACCTTTAAATCAGAAAGTAATATATCTTCGCATTGACTTTGATTTTCGTGACATGGCTGACACCGCTGATTTCTACTATAGCTTAGACGGCAGCAGATGGAGTGGGATTGGCAGGCAATTGAATATGTCATACAGATTAACACATTTTGTGGGCTATCGCTTCGGTTTGTTCAGTTATGCAACAAAAGAAACAGGTGGTTCTGCCTGGTTTGATTATTTTAAGGTATGAGTAAACATCGAAGAATTAAAATAGGAGAAGAGAAAAATGAAAAAAGCAAAGATCATTATCGATAAGTATTTTCTGACGGGAGGCGTTGATCAGAGGATATTCGGTTCTTTTATTGAACATTTGGGACGGGCCGTCTACGGCGGAATTTATCAGGAGGGAAATGTAAATTCTGATGAGCAGGGATTTCGAAAGGATACCCTGGAATTGGTAAAGGAACTGAATGTGCCTATCGTGCGCTATCCGGGAGGTAATTTTGTATCTGGTTTTTGCTGGGAGGACAGCGTGGGCCCTAAAGAACAGCGGCCGGCAAGGACAGAACTGGCCTGGCAGGTGATCGAAACAAACCAATTTGGTTTAAATGAATTTGCAGACTGGTCCCGGCTGGCCGGAAGTGATATCATGATGGCGGTCAACCTCGGTACAAGAGGTCCGGCGGATGCGAAGAATCTTCTGGAATACTGCAATTTTGAGGGCGGTACTTATTACAGTGATTTGCGCAAGGCTCATGGCTATGCAAAACCACACGACATCAAGGTATGGTGCCTGGGCAATGAAATGGATGGAAAGTGGCAGATGGGCCACAAAACAGCTATGGAGTACGGCCGGGTCGCTTCAGAAACTGCGCGGCTGATGAAATGGCTGGATCCCAGCATTGAAACCGTGGCTTGCGGCAGCTCCGGTATGATGATGCCCACGTTTGGTGAATGGGAATATCAGGTACTAAATGAGTGCTACGATGAAGTGGACTATCTTTCACTGCATCAGTATTACGGAAACCGCAGCAATGATACATCAGATTTTCTTGCCTGCTCGAAGGGTATGGATGATTTTATATCGGGAGTCATATCTCTCTGCGACGCGGTGAAGGCGAAAAAACATGGAAAGAAGGAAATTAACTTATCATTTGACGAGTGGAATGTTTGGTATCACAGCAACGAACAGGATAAACAGATCAAACCATGGAATAAGGCGCCCCATCAGCTTGAGGATGTATATAACTTTGAAGATGCACTTTTAGTTGGCAGCATGTTAATTACCCTTTTAAGACATGCGGACAGAGTAAAGATTGCGTGCATGGCGCAGCTGGTGAATGTAATCGCTCCAATTATGACATCGGATACAGGTGCCTGGCGTCAGACCATATTCTATCCTTACATGCATGCTTCCGTTTATGGGAAAGGAACTGTTCTATTGACTCAGATCAAGGCACCGGTATATGAGAGCCGGACTTACGGAACCGTGTCCATACTGGACAGCGTCTGTATTTGGGATCAGGAGTCTGAGACACTTACGATCTTTGCAGTGAACAAAGATCTGGAGGAAGATGTGGAAGTTGTATGTGATTTACGACAGTTTGAAGGATATCAGGTGAAAGATCATTTGGTACTGACTCATGATGATATGAAAGCAGTGAATACGGAGGCAGCTCCTGACACAGTAAAGCCAATGAGTTCTAAGGCTTCCAGATTGGAAAATGGTAACTTTTCAACTGTGTTTGGAAGACATAGTTGGAATGTGGTTCGGCTGGAAAAAAGCTTACAGTAGCGGATACATCAAAGTGACCCTCCCCCCTTTCCCCACAATCATCTCGAAATAAGGGGAAGGGGAGTTGGGGGGAGAAGAGGCCATGGGTTCGAATTCCACTATCTCCATTAAATAGTAGACGCAGGCGTGAACGCTCGTGGCTTTTATTTTTCGCCATTTTCAAGGCTAACAAGGATCCATGATTAATTGTTATTTTTACACAAAATAACTCTTATAATTGCTATATAATTAACATTGACTAATAAAAAGAAAATTAATATAATAGCAGTGTATCAATTGTTCTTTGAAAAAATCATATCTATATAGCTGTTTAAAACGTAGCTGGGAACACGAGGCATACTGCTGGTATCATATATACCGATAAGCGTATGAGGGTGTTTCGTGGCCACCCAAACCGCCGGCAGTACACCAGTCATATAGTCTATGAAACAAAGCTTGTTATTTATTTAATACTAGGAGGTAATGATGAAAGGAACCCTGCTTGTAAAAAATGTAAAACATCTTGTGACATGTGACGCTGATGACAGACTGTTGGAGGGAGTGAATGTGCTGATCAAGGACGGTGTAATAGCCGAAGTTGGCAGCAATGTAGAAACAGCTGATGATGTGATTGACGCATCTGATATGGTGATGTATCCAGGACTTATCAATACTCACCATCATTTATATCAAACCTTCAGCCGTAATTTGCCTCAAGTTCAGAGGATGGAATTATTCCCATGGTTAAAAACTTTATATGAAATCTGGAAGCACGTAGATGAGAACGTGGTTTATTACAGTTCCCTTACCGGACTTGGGGAGCTGTTAAAAACAGGATGTACAACCTGTTTAGACCATCATTATGTGTTCCCCCAAAATGCTGGGACAGGACTTTTAGATGCTCAGTTTTCCGCAGCAGAGGAGCTTGGCATCCGTTTCCATGCCACAAGAGGCAGCATGGATTTGAGTGTAAAGGATGGCGGTTTGCCGCCAGATTCCGTTGTACAGACAGTGGATGAGATTTTAAAGGATTCCGAAGATGCTGTAAAAAAATTCCATGACGGCAGCCCATATTCCATGCGCCAGGTGGCATTGGCGCCCTGTTCTCCCTTTAGTGTGACCGGGGAACTTTTAAAGGAATCGGCAAAGCTGGCCAGAAAGCTGGGGGTGAGACTTCATACTCACTTGGCGGAGACAAAGGATGAGGAGCAATTTACCCTTTCACACTTTGGCATGCGGCCTTTAGAATATATGGAAAGCCTGGGCTGGGTAGGTCCCGATGTATGGTATGCCCACGGGATTCATTTTAACGAGGATGAACTGAAGCTTTTGGCCAAGACTCAGACCGGTGTAGCCCATTGTCCCATTTCCAACATGAAGCTGTCTTCAGGCATCGCCTCCATTCCGGAAATGCTTAATTTAAATGTCCCTGTAGGTTTGGCTGTGGACGGTTCTGCCAGCAACGACGGTTCCAATCTTCTGGAAGAACTGAGAGTGGGCTACCTTCTCCACAGGCTAAATGACAGTCGGAAGGCGCCTAGCGGATATGATATGCTGAAAATCGCAACCAAGGGGAGTGCGAGAGTGCTTGGCCGGGAAAATTTAGGAGAAATTTCTGTAGGTATGGCGGCGGATTTCTTCCTGGTCAATTTAAACCGTATTGATATGATAGGCGCTCAGTTTGACCCAATGTCAGTTTTGTGTACGGTGGGACTGAAGGGCAGCGTGGACTATACGGTTGTAAATGGCGATATTGTTGTGAAAGAAGGCCGGCTGGTAAGAGTGGACGAAGAGAATTTGGTTCGGAAAGCAAATGAAGCCGTAACTGACTATTTAAATAAGTGAAACATTTCCCACATTACTGAATAGAGTGGCGTGAGATGCTTCCCCTCCACAAATGGATTATGGATACAACGAAAATCGTATCCATAATTAATTTGATGAAATGAGAAGGGCTAAAGTGAAAGGTACATTATCATATATGATAGTGTACCTTTCCTTTTTTTATCATGGTAACGCCCCTTTTGAACATTTCACATCAAATAACCCATGAAACAAATGAAACAATCATGAAACAGATGTAAAACTTATGACCATATTGACAAAGATATTTTAGTCCCGTATCATACAAATTATTAAATGTGATATAAAAATCATCTTAAATATAAAAAATATAGTAATTATATATAATTATTGTTTCTGAAACAAATTGAAAGAGGTGAAAGTAATGCCATTGACAGTTAGAGATATTGCAAAGATTGCAGGTGTTTCTCCAGCCACTGTTTCAAGATATTTTTCTGGCAGTGGAGTTGTGAGTAAAGAGACGGCCAGAAAGATTGAAGATGCTTCGAAGGAGTCGCGTTATATACCAAAATTTAAAAAATGCAAAGATAATGGCGTTATAGCAGTTTTGATTCCTAATTTGCAACTAGGTTTTTATGGAGAAGCGTTAAAAGAATTGATAGAAGAGATTCCAAAATATAATTACAGGATTGTATTTATACCAACCACACCGGACAGTGAGCATTATAAGATTTTCTTTAAGGAAATGAACATTGTAGGCGTAATTTATTTTGATGAATTCATTGACCGGGATATTATTAACTATATCTCTTCCAAGAAAATTAAAACAGTAATGTTTGCCGGGGGATCTCTGGATAGCAGGTCAGAAATGGTACATATCAATGATATTGCAGCCGCCTATGAAGGAACAAAATATTTAATTAGTTTAGGACACGAAAAGATAATAATTCTATCAGACTTTTTTAAAAATATAGGATCCTCTTTTCAACGGTTTACTGGTTGTAAACGTGCACTTGATGAGATCGGAGTGGATTTAAATGAAAATGAAATGTTAGGATGCGGAACAGTTACATATGAAACTGGTTATCGGTTAACCAAACAATTCTTAGATAAGAAAACAGACTTTACCGCTATTTTTGCTTTTAGTGATGAGATGGCAATGGGAGGAATATCTGCATTGCATGATCATGGGCTTAAGGTACCGGAAGATGTATCGGTTTTGGGGTTTGATGATATTGCCCTGGCAAGCAGATTCATACCAAGGTTAACCACGATCCATCAGCCAATTAAAGAATTCGTTACGAGGACCTTAGAGGCGTTTCAGGATTTAGACAATACAAACGATAAAGTAGAGATTACATTGCCATATAAGATTGTAAAGCGTGATACTTGCGCTGTTAATAAGGGAGTAAATATATATGAAAAATAAAAGAATAGGGACATTAGTATCCGATATATTAAGATGGATTTATCTGATATTCTTTGTGTTTATCTCAATTGGACCATTATTATGGATTGTAATGTCTTCGTTTAAGACGAACAAAGAGATTTTATCCTCTGCATTCGCATTGCCTTCAAATTTTAGTTTTGCAGGTTATGAAGCAGCTCTGAAACTGGCTCCTATCTTTAAGTTTTATAATAACAGTTTATTGATTTCCATGGTTAGTACCATTCTAAATATTCTTGTAGTATCAATGGCAGCGTATATTTTGGCAAGATGTCGGTTTAGAGGGAAAACATTTTTAACATTGCTGCTTTCTTCCTCGTTATTAATACCGACTTCCTCTTTATTAATGCCAATCTATATCATTATGACAAAGATTGGTCTGTATGATACGAAAACAGGACTGATCATTGTATACGCAGCATTGGGGCTTCCTTCCTCGCTGTTTATTATAAAGAGTTATTTTCAAAGTATACCGGTA
>Ga0213825_1000631_pt1 | contig 25443 bp, 24 predicted proteins | sample MC6MC0900MG_FD_179896 | JGI IMG/M metagenome (GOLD analysis project Ga0213825, IMG submission 179896) | Enriched soil aggregate microbial communities from Iowa State University, Ames, United States - MC6-MC0900-MG | ecosystem: Environmental > Terrestrial > Soil > Unclassified | place: USA: Iowa... | reverse complement strand
CACATAAATTCGTTGTAATGAAATGCAAACTTGTCCAGCAAAATTAAAGGCACCTCCAACACAACTAGCTATAATTTTATCAATTGGTGTCGAAGGTTCGACAATAACCGCAGCATTAGAACCAAGCTCTAACGTTACTTTCCGCAAACCAACCTTCTCTTTAATACCCAAGCCAACCTTACCGCTTCCTGTAAAAGTCACCTTTTTCACAAGCGGATGTGTAACGAGTGTATCACTAAGCTCTCCACCACTACCTGTCAATATTTGAAGAGCTCCGTCAGGCAAACCTGCTTCTTGAAAAATTTCTGCCATTATAATTGCACTTAATGGTGTTTGTGTTGCAGGCTTTAATACAACTGTATTTCCTACTGCAAAGGCAGGTCCTAGTTTATGTGCTACTAAATTAAACGGGAAGTTAAATGGCGTAATGGCGGATATAACCCCAATCGGTTCACGCTTTGTCCAGCCAATACGATCGCCTGCTCCAGGTGCAGCGTCCATTGGGACTGTTTCACCCTTAGCCTGCTTTGCCCCCTCTGCCGCAAATTGATAGGTTGCTATTGTGCGTTCTATTTCCATTAGACCTGCTGATATAGGTTTACCTGCCTCTAAGGCTAAAATTTCTGCAAATTCTTCTCTGCGCTGTCGCATGATATGGACAACTCTATATAATATTTCTGCTCGTTCGTAAGCTGTTGTCTTTTTAAATGTTTGGAATGTCTCCTGTGCACCTTCTATCGCCCGTTCAACATCTGCAATTGACGCTTTAGCAACCTTTGCAATAACCTCACCGCTATATGGTGAACTTAGCTCATATGTTTCCTGTGCATTCTGCCACTGACCATTAATCCAAAGTTTTGTTTCCTTCATCCTTCAATTGCACCTCCATAAAATCATATTCATTCTTTATTTTATCACGAAGAGCTTGAACTAGATGCTACAGTAGCTGCAGTAACCGCTGCTAACATTGCTGCCTGTTGTGCTTGAATTAATAATTCAATAGACGACATGATTGTCATGGATAAAGATTGTTGCACCTTAGCTATATCATAAATAGCAATTTGGATAGCCATAAATAATACAAATTCACGATGCCATTTCAAAAGTTTCATGCCCTTTAATTCATGATATAAATCTATAATTTGTTGAAGGTGAACATTATTTACCTCAAGAATGGCTAAAAAACCAAGCAATGGGGAATGCATCGTTTTAACTTTAACATCCTGTTTTTTTAATGTATCGCGAATCGTCACAACACTTGATACCAGCTTATTATCGTATTGAGGAGATAAGAAAGTCAGTACCTGTGATAACCATTGTAGTTCATTGCCAGCATTAAAATTGTAGGTACGTAATTCTTTATAATAACGGTTCATCGTTTCCGCCCGTGCTTCAACATCATCCATTGAGCTACTCAATAAAACAGCATATGGGATATCTTCATAGGACGTTAAAAATCGATGATGCTTGCGAATTGCATCAAATAAAGCCCTCGCTGACTGTGCATGTGCATGTTTTCCGCTTTCCTCTTCAGTTAAAAACTGAGCTCCTATAAAGGTAAAATTACCACTTCTAAATTTGGCTTCCTTCATTATTGAGACGTTTGTTAGCAAATTTTTCACAGCATGCTCTATATCCTCTTGCTCCATCAAGTTTGCAGCAATACTGTACCCAACTGTTGTTCTTAAAGGGGACATCCATGATGATTGCTTCTTCATTTCTTGTAATACTTCTTTATATTTAACAGAATCAAAGCTCTTCCCTGACGCCACATATTTGCTAGCGATTGCTAAGATAATTTTACGGTCAACTGTCCAGCCCGCAGCCTTCGAAACCGCTTCCACTGTTTGAGTAAATTGATTTTCGATCATAGCATAATCCATATTCAGTACACTCCTTTTTTCCATTATATACGTAAAATCCATTTGAAAGGATTCATATAACAGATCACCCAATCTCCACTTATCTTCTACATTCTAAAAAATATCTTCAGTTTGTAACAATTAACATAAAAAGTAAGCTTAATGTAATGTATGTTACCCGATTTTATATGGTTTAATGGAAATAACAAATACGAATGGAGGTAATTATATTGAATAACATAACCAGTAGAAAAAAATCTTTATTCACAGTAACTCTACAAGACCGAATACAGCAATTTTTACTGTTACGTAACTCTCCAAGAAATATAGCCCTACATACACTTTTTCAAAAAAATTAACATAGAAAAAAACAGCGGCACTGCACTTTTGCCGCTGTTTATACATGATCCTACATCTTTTTTTGCTTATCCTACAAGGAGCAGTTTTTAGTACAATAAAGGTTTAAATTAATCCCAATTCCTTTAATTCCTCTGTGGAAAAGGCCCTTGATCTTGTTAAAAATCGCTTTCCTTCAACACCCTCTAGTGAAAACATGCCACCTCTACCATCAACCACGTCTAAAATTATTTGTGTATGCTTCCAGTAATCATATTGATTTTTATGCATATAGAAGGGAGCTCCACCAATCTCCCCAAGACAAATATCCTGATCACCTAATATAAGATCGCCCTCTGGATAACACATCGGTGAAGATCCATCACAGCAACCGCCTGATTGGTGAAATATAACAGGTCCATGCTTTTCTTGCAATAATTCGATTAGTGCCAGCGCTTCTTCTGTTGCTAAAACACGCTCGACCACGCTCATGCACCTCCCTACTGATTAGAAGAAACCTAGTTTGTTTTCACTGTAGCTAACTAATAAGTTCTTCGTTTGTTGGTAATGAGATAACATCATCTTATGATTTTCGCGACCAATACCTGACATTTTGTAGCCACCGAATGCTGCATGTGCAGGATAAGCATGATAACAGTTTGTCCAAACACGTCCTGCTTGAATACCACGACCAAATCGATAAGCTGTATTCATATCACGTGTCCATACACCTGCACCTAAACCATACAATGTATCATTCGCAATTTCTAATGCTTCCTCTTTTGTTTTAAATGTTGTGACAGCAACAACTGGACCGAAAATTTCTTCTTGGAAAATGCGCATTTTATTATTCCCTTTGAAGACAGTTGGTTTAATGTAGTAGCCATTTTCAAAGCCTGAACCTACATTGTTTTTCTCTCCTCCAATTAGACATTCAGCGCCCTCTTGCTTACCAATATCTAAGTAAGAAAGAATTTTCTCCATTTGCTCACTTGAAGCCTGAGCACCCATCATTGTATTTGGATCAAGTGGATTTCCTACTTTAATGGCCTCTACACGCTGTAAGACACGCTCCATAAATTTATCGTAAATAGATTCCTGGATTAATGCACGAGAAGGACATGTACATACTTCCCCCTGGTTCAGTGCGAATAACACAAAGCCCTCTACTGCTTTATCTAAAAAGGCATCATCTTCATCCATAATATCCTCAAAGAAAATATTTGGAGACTTACCGCCTAATTCTAATGTAACTGGAATAAGGTTTTGTGAAGCATATTGCATAATTAGGCGACCTGTCGTTGTTTCACCCGTAAAGGCAATTTTACCAATTCGTGGACTAGATGCTAGCGGCTTTCCTGCCTCTAGACCAAAGCCATTCACAACATTAAGGACTCCTGATGGCAATAAATCTTCTATCAATTCAAGAAGCACCATAATCGAAACTGGTGTTTGCTCTGCAGGTTTTAACACCACACAGTTTCCAGCTGCAAGTGCAGGTGCTAACTTCCAAACAGCCATTAATAGTGGGAAATTCCAAGGAATAATTTGACCAACTACTCCAATAGGCTCATGGAAGTGGTACGCAACTGTATCATTATCGATTTGGCTTACTGCACCTTCTTGTGCACGTAAAGCACCCGCAAAATAGCGGAAATGATCAATTGCTAGAGGGATATCTGCATTTAATGTTTCACGTACCGCTTTCCCATTATCCCATGTTTCGGCAACGGCTAGCTTTTCTAAATTTTGCTCCATACGGTCCGCAATTTTAAGTAAAATGTTTGCACGCTCTGTTGCGGATGTTTTACCCCACGCATCTTTTGCGGCATGCGCTGCATCAAGTGCAAGTTCAATGTCCTCAGCTGTGGAACGCGCTGCTTGTGTAAAAACTTGTCCAGTAACAGGAGTGATATTATCAAAGTATTGACCTTTCACAGGGGGTGTCCATTCTCCACCAATATAATTATCATATTTCTCTTTGAATTGAACTACCGATCCTTCAGTGTTTGGAAATGCATAAACCATTTTACTTCTCCCCTTTACACAAAATAATGAGAAAATATCTACAAAAACTATTATTATATATCGAAATAACAATAATTTCATAGAAACCCTCTTACTCAATATATTGTCAGAAACGAAAAATAATTTCAACTTTTTTAAAAATTTTACGATTAATTTATTTTTACTAGAAAAGCTTCTAGCATTCACGGTGTAACCAACGATAATGTATACTTAAATTATATAAATGTATAGGAGAACAATATGCGCATTAATAAATATTTAAGTGAAACTGGCATCGTCTCTCGTCGTGGTGCGGATAAATGGATTGAAGAGGGAAAAGTAACTATTAATGGAGAGGCCGCCACTGTTGGCAGTAAAGTCGAAGCTGGTGATGTTGTTTGTGTTGATGGAAAAGAGGTAAAAAAAGAGGAACAGCTCGTATATATTGCCTTAAACAAGCCAGTTGGAATTACTAGTACAACTGAACGTCATATAAAAGGGAATGTCGTTGATTTTGTCAATCATCCTCTACGAATTTTCCATATTGGACGTCTGGATAAGGAATCAGAGGGATTATTATTATTAACGAATGATGGAGATATAGTAAACAAAATTCTCCGTGCAGAAAACCATCATGAAAAAGAATATATTGTGCAAGTTGATAAACCAATTACGGAGCAATTCATCAAGAAAATGGGGGCTGGTGTAGATATTTTAGATACGACAACCTTGCCATGCCATGTAGAAAAAATATCAGATAAAGTCTTTAAAATCATCTTAGAACAAGGTCTAAATCGTCAAATACGCCGCATGTGTTCAGCTCTCGGTTATTCCGTTAAGCGTCTACAACGAATTCGTATCATGAATATCAAACTTGGTCATTTAAAGGTTGGGCAATGGCGTGATTTAACGGACAAGGAACGAGCAGAACTATTCAAACTACTTCAATACACACCTAAATAAAGCATGGTAAGGGGAGAGAATTATGCTTTCAATACAAAGTACTGAACTGTTAACAGGAGCACGTATTAGTGGTGACTTTTGGGATTTAGATGAGCTCATCAATGCTATTCACAAAATAACAGGGGATGAAAATAAATATTATGATTATCAAGGTTCTCGTCTTCGTATCTTGAATGTTTGCTACAATTTACGCCAAGCTACTAAGGGGGAGCGTCAACTGGAATTTGTCAGTAATGGCCTTACTAAAAGTATTCTGACACAGCATGAATTAATTTTCCCTAATAAAAACGCCTATTTCTCAACGGAGATACTTTGGCCTGAGCTTATCTTTATGGCCATTGCATTAAATGACTTTATTCAACTACACAAAGAGTTAATCGATTCTTCTGATTGGAATATTGATGTTGCTGCCATACGTAAATTCCAGGCGGCAGTTGCTGATTGCCTTGAACAAGAACTAAATGAGGAAGAGTATTTAGTATTTTTAAGAATGCTGCATACGAAAAATCCCTTAACATTTCGCTATGCTACACAATATATCGATATACTGAACCTAGAGTATATTCAATTAAGCTGGGAGGAACGGAAAGCGCATTTGGCGGCATTTGCTTTGCGCATAATGTTAGAGGATGATGAGTATGTATCCCTCAAATCTCAGCTAATGGAAGCTGCCATTTCTACAAAAAAGGCATTACATGATATTGAAATAAAGACCAATTACCCTGAAAAAATTTTGTGGTAAACAAAAGTGCCGTCTCAGCTAAATGTGAGACGGCACTTTTTTATCGAATCGATGGATAAGCCATTTTTCTAATAACACCCTCATGCTGAGGATAATCAGCTAAAAGCTCATCTTGTGTAAATAATTCAAAGTCCTCAAAATCAAAGCCTGGTGCCACCATGCAACCAACTAAGCTAAATGTATCTTCTACCTCTACAGAGGAGCCAAAAATAGTATTTTTCGGCACAGCGATTTGCGGTACTTCCCCTGCTTTAACATCTAAGCCTAATTTTCGTGCCTCATATGTACCATCTGGAAAAATCATATGTACTGTCAGAGGACTTCCTGCATGATAATACCAAAGCTCATCTGATTTCAAACGGTGCAAATGAGAGATATCCTGCGAACGTAATAAGAAATAAATACTAGTATAAATCGGTCTTTGCACATCTCTAACCGCTATATCCTCAGAAGCTCGAAACGAAGATATATAATATCCTCCCTCCGGGTGCTCCGTTAAATTTAATTTTTCTATAAAATATTGCGCTGAATACTTCATAACCTCACTCCTTTTATTCACCATATCAAATTATAAAGGAAGAATGCTACTGCTATCTGTCTCTTTTACGTTTCTATCCTTCACTTATAACATTCTATCCATTACTTTTCCGACTTTTCACACGCAAAAAAGGCACCTCTACATTGAGATGCCTTCTCTCTTATAAACCGCCTAAATACGCTGCCTTTACTTGTTCACTTTCTTGTAGCTCTTTTGCTGTACCAGAAAGAACAATACGCCCTGTTTCCAATACGTATGCCCGATTAGCTACTGACAGTGCCATATTGGCATTTTGCTCAACAAGCAATACTGTAGTACCCTCTTTATTGACCTGCTCAATAATATTAAAAATATTTTTTACCATGAGCGGCGCAAGCCCCATTGAAGGCTCATCCATTAATAACAGCTTGGGTTTTGCCATTAATGCACGCCCCATTGCAAGCATTTGTTGCTCACCGCCAGATAATGTTCCTGATTGCTGTTTACGACGCTCTAGTAAACGTGGGAATAGCTCAAAAACGTGGTCCATATCTTTTTTTATGCCTGCCTTATCATTACGAAGATAAGCCCCAAGCTCCAAGTTTTCCTCTACTGACATATTGGCAAAGACACGACGTCCCTCAGGAACATGCGAAATACCAGATTTCACAATTGACTGAGCTGCCTTCCCCGCGATAGAGAAGCCCTCATATTCAATAATGCCTCCCTTAGGTTTTAGTAAGCCAGACAATGTTTTTAATAATGTACTTTTACCAGCACCGTTCGCACCGATTAATGTAACAATCTCACCCTCGTTTACTTCTAAAGAGAGGCCCTTTAATGCTTGTATATTTCCGTAAAATACATCTATATTTTGTACTTTTAGCATTAGCTGATAACCTCCTCACCAAGGTAAGCTTCAATTACCTTTGGATTGTTGCGTATTTCCTCTGGTGTCCCATCAGCGATTAGTTGACCATGATCGAGCACATAGATCCGTTCGCAAATACCCATAACTAAGCTCATATCATGCTCAATAAGAAGAATGGTTAAGCCAAATTCTTTTCGAATAAACGCTATTAACTCCATTAAATCATGCGTTTCCTGTGGGTTCATCCCTGCTGCTGGCTCATCAAGTAATAACAGCTTAGGCTTTGCTGCAAGGGCACGAGCAATTTCTAATCGACGTTGCATTCCGTATGGCAAGTTTTTTGCCAGCTCATCTTTATAAATATCTAGACCAAAGATTTTTAAAAACTCAATGGATTGAAGCTCCATTTCTGCCTCACCTTTAAAATGATTTGGCAAGCGGAAAATGGAGGACCACATTGAATGCTTAGCAAGCGAATGATTGGCTACCTTTACGTTATCTAGAACAGACAGCTCTTTAAATAAACGGATATTTTGGAATGTACGGCTAATACCCTTTTGTGTAACTTGATATGGAGCAAGCCCATTTAGCTTTATACCATCAAATATAATAGTGCCCTCAGTTGGCGTATAAACACCTGTCAGCATATTAAAGCTTGTCGTTTTCCCAGCACCATTTGGCCCTATAAGACCGACTAACTCTCCCTGATTTAGGTACATATTAACGCCCTGTACAGCCTTTAATCCACCGAATTGAATGCCCATTTTTTCAACATTGATAAGAAGGTTTCCAGTCATTATTTTGTACCTCCTTTTTTACCAAACTTAAATAGATCCGTAATTTCCTTTGTTCCCATTAAACCCGTTGGACGGTACAGCATAACAACAATTAATACTAAGCTGTAAATAATCATACGTGTCTCTGGGAAGTTTGCGAGGTAAGCTGAAATCATAGTTAGGAAGATCGCAGCAATAACAGAGCCCGAAAGACTTCCTAATCCACCAAGTACAACATAGATTAAAATATCAAATGATTTTAAGAAACCAAAAGTAGTTGGCTGAATAATATAAAAATTATGTGCAAATATTGCCCCTGCAAGTCCAGCGAAGAAAGAACCGATAGCGAAAGCTACTACTTTATAATAAGTAGTATTAATACCCATTGCATCTGCTGCAATTTCATCCTCACGAATCGAAATACATGCGCGTCCATGGCGAGAATTCGTAAAGTTTGAGATTACTAGAATTGTTAAAAAAACACCTACGAATGCATACGTCCAATTGGATAAATATTTAACCTGCATCCCTGCTGCTCCACCTACATAATCCGTATTTAAGAAAATAATACGAATAATTTCTGCAAAACCAAGTGTAGCAATTGCTAAATAGTCACCCTTTAATCGTAATGTTGGAATACCTACAATTAATCCTGCAACTGCTGCAGCTAATGCCCCTAAGAAGATTGCTAATGGGAATGGCAGCATAAGCTTTGTTGTAATAATAGCAGAGATATATGCCCCTACTGCTAAGAACCCCGCATGTCCAATTGAAAATTGACCTGTAATCCCAATAACAATATGCAAGCTGACCGCAAGCATAATGTTAATACACATTGTTATTAGCATATTTTGATAGTAAATATCAAGTGCACCAGAGGTAATAAGAATTTGTACAACTGCATAGATGACTAGCGCTAATACGGCATAGCCCCAGAAAACTTTAGACTTTTTCATAATACCGCTCACCTACACTTTCTCACGGGCATTTTTACCAAAGATACCCGATGGTCTGAAGATTAAAATTAAAATTAAAATAACGAATGCTGCTGCATCACGCCATAAAGAGAAGCCAAGCGCACTCACTAATGACTCCACTACACCTAATAACATACCGCCAACCATAGCACCAGGAATAATTCCTATACCACCAAGAACGGCTGCGATGAACGCCTTAACCCCAGGAATAACCCCCATTAAAGGATCAATTTTCGTATAATACACACCAAAGATAACGCCTGCAGCTCCTGCTAATGCTGAACCAATAGCAAATGTCGCTGAAATGGTATTATCAACGTTAATTCCCATTAAACGTGCTGCATCCGCGTCATGAGAAACGGCACGCATCGCCTTTCCGATTTTTGTTTTATGTACGATGAATTGTAAAAGAATCATCAGTACAATTGCGACAGATAAAATTAAAATGGATGTACTACTGATTTGAACGCCAAAAATATCAAATGATTTATTTTTAATGACATCAGGATAAGCTGCTGGTTGCGCACCTCTGAAGAAAATAGTTGTATATTCGATTAATAGTGAAACACCAATTGCAGTAATTAATGCAGCAATACGTGTTGCATTCCTTAGACGCTTATACGCAATACGTTCAATAAGAACACCAAATATTGCACAGATTACCATCGCCAATAATAGTGCTGGGAAGAAGCCAAGCTCCCATTTAGCGATTGCGTAAAAGCCAATAAATGCCCCAATCATGAAAACATCGCCGTGGGCAAAGTTAATCAGCTTAATAATCCCGTATACCATCGTATACCCTAACGCTATTAATGCGTAGATACTACCTAGTGAAATACCATTCACAAGCTGCTGTATCCATTCCATGAGCGTTCACTCCTTTTATTTTTTGAAAAATTCAAAAATGGGACGTACTCTACATGTTATTATTGAATGCAGAATAAATTGTGTCCCTATCAAAAGTTTTTTCCGATTCCCTTTGCTAGAATTTATTTATTTGCAAATTCTAGCTATCTACTACACATAAAAAAGGAAGGCGTGTTTACCCGCCTCCCCCTTACTACAAACATTAAGGATTAACTTTAGAGTTGAACACTTGTTTACCGTCTTGGAATTCAAGAACTGTTGCTGTTTTAATTGGGTTATGTTGTTTGTCAACTGAGAAAGTACCTGTTACTAATGAAAGATCCTTTGTTTTTGCTAATGCATTTTTAATTGCTTCCCCATCTGTAGAGCCTGCACGCTCAATTGCATCTGCAATATAGTAGATTGTGTCATAGCCAAGTGCATTGAATGCATCAGGTGCTTTATCCTTGTTCGCAGCTTTAAATGCTTTTACGAAATCTTGAATTTTCGGATCTGGGTCTTCCGCAGAGTAGTGGTTTGTAATATACGTGTTATTCAGCGCTTCCTTACCAGCTAGCTCTACTAATGTTGGTGAATCCCAACCATCAGCCCCCATCAATGGAACATCAATGCCCAAATCGCGCGCTTGTTTAACAATTAAACCAACTTCTTCATAGTATCCAGGGATAAAAATGAAGTCAGGGTTCGCCCCTTTAATATTGGTTAACTGTGTACGGAAGTCAGTGTCTTTAGCTACATATGCTTCTTCTTTAATGACTTTACCGCCATTTTTAGTAATTGTTTCTTTAAATGATTTTGCTAGACCCTTAGCATAATCAGAGGCATTGTCAGCAAAAATAGCTACATTTTTCGCTTCTAATTTATTGGAAGCAAAGTTTGCTGCTACAATTCCTTGGAATGGATCAATAAAGCAGGTACGGAATGCATATTCATTAATAGTACCTTTCTTATCATCATTTACTGTAATATTTGGAGCTGTCCCAGATCCAGTAACAATTGGAACTTTATTGTCATTGGCAATTTGCACTGTGGCAACTGTATTACCAGAAGTTGCAGGAGCTAACATCGCTACTACTTTATCCTGTGTTATTAGTTTAATGGCTGCAGCAGTTGCCTCTGAGTTTTCTGATTTGTTATCAACTTTAATCAGCTCGATTTTTTTCCCATCGATACCACCTTTGTCATTAATCTCTTTCACAGCAAGCTCTGCGCCTAATCCAATCGAAGATCCATAAGAAGCTACGTTACCTGAAAGCTCTAGGTTTGCACCGATTTTTATTGTACCGCCATTAGATGAACCTCCACCTGATGAACCACCTGAGGATGAGCTTCCTCCTGAACTTGAACTATCTCCAGCACCACAACCAGCAAGTACACCAGCAAGTAATGAAGTAGCAACTAAAAGTGAACCGAACTTTTTAAGCTTTTTGTTCTCTTTCATAATTATATTCCCCCTGAAAATTTCTCAAATATTAGATATTTCTGATAATTATAAACAATTAAATGCAATTCCTCAATAGCGAAAATAATTATTTATAACTATCTAAAACTGAATTAAATATTATTCATTTAAGCCTTTTACATTGTAAAACATTCTTTATATTTAGTCTAGAGTGATTTTTCAGTATAATTAGTTATTTAAGAATAATCTATCAATTTTCAGTTTATACTTGTATAAACCTATTATTTTAATTTGTTTTTTTATAAAAATATCTTTTATATGAAGTCCTTTTTTCGAAAATTGAATGATTTAGTTCAAAAAAGTTTACTATTAATTATGTTTATAATTTGGAAATACTTGACTCCAATTACTATCAGAAAGCCATATTATATGTTTATTTCCGGGAAAATAAATGCTATATTTGCTACCTAACATTTGAGTAACAATACCAATAAGCATTAAAAAAACTTAGAGTGGATGCTCTAAGCTTTTTTTAACGCAAACACACAAAGGCGCTCGTTTATATTTTTTTCATTTTCTAAATGAATCTCATGGATTAATTCAAATGGTGTTCCATGAAGTAAAAACTGCAAATAATCATATGGTGGGTAGTAAAGAATAATATGAATCTCACGCATATGTTGCTCATATGACTTCCAAATATTATGAATGACTGTACGGAAAATATGAATAGAGAACGGGTTGAAAAAAAAGAAAACTGTGTCGCTTGGTTGAATTAAATATTCTTCCGCTATTGTATGAATAAAGGAGATGGGTATAGGAGCATTATTTTTTTGAAGATAGCTCTTTTTATTACTCTCTGCATCTGCATAAAAACCTGCATCCATTTCAATTCCAATTGTCTGGATATGAAATTTATGATGCACATAAATAGGAACTCTTCCTTTTCCACATCCCATATCAATAAACACTGGATTTTCAGGCATTTGATAGCCGGAAAATAATTGTTCTAGGCCCGTATATGGTGTTGGCTCGTAGCGATGATAATGTGCAAGTTTAGGAAAACCATACTGTTCACCAACTGTATTAATATGCAAATACTTATCATATTGTTGTTCATTCATACTAGTTGACTCCTCAAAAAAAGAATGCTTAATTTTAGCATGATAAAAAGCAAAACCATACTCAAAAGTTTTGGATATGGTTATTTTTTTAACGACCCCTTCGCTTGAATTTAAGAACACTAAAAATGGCAGCTTAACAATCATTTATTACTGTGCTTTTATCAATAATTGTTGCTTGATTTGGCTATTCATTATTTTGACCATGCATTCTCATTTGCCAACCTTTCTTTATTGGTACTCAATGAACAGCTTTACTTACTCTTCTGTTAAATAACTAAGCTTGGTCCTAACTCCAACCATTTTTTCTGGTAGCATAATATCGAGTAGCACTAAATCTGATTGACGCTCTTGATACACCCATTGCATCACATCATTGCCACCTTTTTTAAATAAGCCTTTAACATCTGATTTATTGCAATCGAAAATATATCAGCTACATTTCCACAGTCCAATCAGACAAATCCGATTAAACGCTCTCTATATCGATGATAAACTTTACATATTTCTAAATGTCCTTTAACCTTTTATAGTATAAGCATTGCTATTCTATTGACAATGTCTTCCTACGACAATTATCATTGATTGCGAATGATAATCATTGATAATTTCATTCGAATTAAATATGTTATCTTTATCTAAAAAATGATTAGGGGGGTAGAAAACATGATTATTGTGACAAATCGTATTCAGGTTAAACCTGGCTTTGCTGCAAAAATGGCACCGAATTTTACAAAGCCAGGACCGCTACAGCAGTTTGAAGGTTTTCATAAAGTAGAGGTGTTAGTGTCAACTGATGACCCAACTTATGACGAAATGAGCGTCAACATGTACTGGGAATCAAAGGAACATTTCCAAGCTTGGCGTAATAGCGATGCATTCGCAGCTGCCCATCATCGTCCAGAATCGGGCTCAGAGGGAGCAAAACCTGAAAATAGTCCAATGATAGGCAGTAAAATCGTTATAGCAGAATTAGCGTCTTCAATCGAAGCGGCACGCTAATCCATCATTAAAAATTATCTTCTGATTCTATCTAAAAAACCCTGCCTCTTTAAAAGTAGGCGGGGCTTTTTTGCTTTATTATTGTATGAAAATAACTAAAAGATACCCTACGATGGATAGGAAAATTGAACCGATAAGACCTGCAATAAAGGCTTTTACACCTAATTGCTTAAAGGTTTTTATGTCTACGTTTAATCCCAATCCAGCCATAGCCATACCGATTAAAATATAGGCAATATTAACAAATGCCTGTGCTACATAAGGAGGAACTATTCCTAGTGAATTAATCGCGCTCATAGCTAAAAATCCAAGAATAAACCATGGGATGATTGACAGCGAAAATGGCTCTTTTTCCTGCCCTTTCTCCATTTTTCTATAAAAAATACCAATAATAATCGCTACAGGCACGAGTAAAGCCACTCGTGTTAGCTTAACAATAACTGCCATATCGATAGCTTCATTGCCACCTGCTGATGCTGCTGCAATCACATGGGCAATTTCATGTAAGGTACCTCCTGTAAATACACCATATTCGGTTGGAGCTAAGCCAAATAATGAATAGAACAATGTATAGATTAATGTGAATAACGTGCCAAGTAGTGCGACTATCGCTGCACCCACTGCTGTTTCTTTTTCATTCGCTTTAATTTGAGGAGCAATAGCCACGACAGCGGCCGCTCCGCAAATAGCAGTTCCACAAGCCGTTAAAATGCCCAGTTTTCGTTCAACATGAAACATCTTTGCTAAACCGTAGACAATCACTAAGGCGAATACTAAATCTAATAATGCAATCAGAAAAACACTCACTCCAGCATGATAAATATCAGCTAAATTCAAGCGCATTCCCAATAAAATAATTCCAAATCTTAATAGCTTTTTACTAGAAAATGATATACCAACCTGCCAAGCATCCTGCACCTTAAAGGCTGCTCTCCAAGCCATTCCTAATAAAATAGCAATGACAAGCTGGCCCAATATTGAGAAGAACGGAAATGTTGAAATATATTTCGCTGCTAGGGCTATAAGGAGTGTTAACAATATCCCCTTGATAAATGCTGGAGCTAGGAAGCTTTTTAATCGATTCTGTCCATTCACCATGATGTTCACTTCTTTCATCCTTTTATGAATATACTTTATAAAAAAGTTAATCATCAGTAAAATATATATATATAATTACGATTATTAATATTTTTAATGATAGGAGTGATCGCATGCAATATGACGCTTTAAAAACATTTATCACATTAGTCGAGGTTAATAACTTTACAAAGACCTCCGAAATACTCCATATTTCGCAGCCAAGTGTCAGCTTACACATTAAAAATTTAGAACAGGAACTGCAAACCACTTTATTTATTCGTTCACCAAAATCTGTGCAAATCACACCGACTGGAGAAATTTTATATAATCGAGCAAAACAAATAATGGCCATTACAGAGCAAGCAAAGGAAGAAATTTTAGCCTATCACCATGAAATTCAAGGTACACTTACTATTGGCGCAAGCTTTACAATCGGTGAATATATCCTGCCTCCTATCATAGCAAGCCTACAACAGCAGTTTCCTCAGCTGGAGCTTCAAATTATTATTGGTAATACAAAAGAAATCATACAGTATACAAAGTTATTACAGGTTGATATTGGTCTTATTGAGGGGCAGGCACACGATCATGAACTTATGATTAAACCATTTATGCAGGATGAATTATTTATTGTTAGTGCCAGTAATCATCCTCTTACAAAAGTGCCTACTATTACTGTTGAGGACCTGCAGCAGCAGAACTGGGTTGCGCGTGAAGAAGGCTCAGGTACACGCTACTATTTAGACCATTTATTTAGAGCAAATGGGCTTCAGGTACGTTCACTTCTTACAGTTAGCAGTAATCAAGGTGTCAAGGAGAGCGTTATACAGGGTCTTGGACTTTCATTACTATCAGCAAGTGTAATTGAGCGCGAATTAAAGAGTGGGGATATCAAAATTTTACATTTAGAGGAGCAGCATTTTATGCGAACATTTTCGTATCTATACTCACCCACGATGAAAAATAAGCGTAATGCTGACACACTTATGGAAGCTATACTCAAAAAAGCTTAGCGTGCTATTAGTCGCTAAGCTTACTTAATATTCCTTGGATTTAGACGTTTACGCTCCTGCTTTTGCTCAATAATATCTACAAATTTCGCTGCCGCCCTTGAAAGTGGAACACTCTTTAAATAACACATGCCTATACTGCGTGCTGATATTTGTTCTGTTAATGTTAGCTCATATAAAAGTCCTCGTTGCAAATAATCCTTAGAAAATTCCTTCGTTACACAGGCAATGCCTAAATTACTACGTGCGAATTCTAGCACAAGATCATGTGATCCTAGCTCAAACTCAGGTTCTATATGAATCCCTCTCGCAAATAAATAATCTTCTACATATTTTCTAGAATTTGATTTTTTCTCTAAAAAAACAAGGGGAAATTTTAAAAGATCCTCAAAGCTTAATTTTTTTGACATCAATGTTCGATATTTCTCACCGCATACAAAAATATCTTGAACCTCTGTACATACGGTTAACTGTAATGTCGCATCTTCTATTGGAAAATTACAAAGTCCTATATCCACCTCTCCAGACTTAATAAAATTACAAATTTCAGAAGTCGTTCCATTTAACATTTGTAATTTTATGTTGGGATACATGGTATGAAATGCCTCTAAATATGGCATTAAAAAAAAGCGAGAAATCGTATCTCCTACACCAATTTTTAATTGACCGGTTGTTAAATTTTTAAATTCCAGTAGCTTTTCTTCTCCGGCATCTAAAAGACCTAACGCTGAATTCGTATATTCGAATAAAAGACTACCCTCAGTTGTAAGTGTTACCCCTTTAGGTGTGCGATTAAAGAGACGTGTACCCAGTTCCTTTTCTAATTGCATCATGGCTTGGCTAACCGCTGGCTGTGTCATATATAAATCCCTAGCGGCTCTTGAAAAGCTATTATTTTTAGCAACAACACTAAAAACGCGATATAAATCTAACTTCCCTATCATATAAGCACTCCTTATAGCTATTATATGAACTATTAATTTTACTTATATCATTAAAGGGGCGTATAGTAAAATTATATTGATTATTATTTATATAAATTATTTTACCTATTAATGAGGAGAGATTATTTTGGAACGTGTAGTTGGTACAGTTGTAAGAGGTCTTCGTGGTCCAATTATTAACGAAGGCGATAATATTGAACAAATCGTTGTTGATACGGTATTAAATGCCGCTCAGATTGAAGGCTATTCAATTGAAGATCGAGACATTGTCACAGTAACAGAATCTGTCGTAGCACGTGCACAAGGAAACTATGCATCAATCGACGATATCGCAGCAGACGTTGCTACTAAGTTTGGTGATGATACGGTTGGTGTTATTTTCCCAATTCTTAGCCGTAACCGTTTCGCAAACTGCTTACGTGGTATTGCTAAAGGCGTAAAAAAAGTCGTTCTTATGTTAAGTTATCCATCTGATGAGGTTGGAAATCACCTAGTTGATATCGACGAGCTAGATGTAAAAGGAATTAACCCTTGGACAGATACGTTAAATGAAGCTGAATTCCGCGAGCATTTTGGCTATAAAAAACACACATTTACAGGTGTAGATTATATTGAATACTATAAGGAAATAATCGAAGCTGAAGGTGCTTCTTGTGAGGTTATCTTTTCAAATAATCCAAAAACAATTTTGGACTATACGAAGAGTGTCTTAACTTGTGATATTCATACACGCTTACGCACAAAACGTATTCTAACAGCAAATGGGGCTGAAAAAGTTTATAGCCTTGATAACATCTTATCAGCATCTGTTAACGGTTCAGGCTTCAATGCAGAATATGGATTACTTGGTTCAAACAAAGCCACTGAAGATAGTGTGAAATTATTCCCACATACTTGCCAGCCAATTGTTGATGGTATCCAAGCTAAACTTAAAGAGGCTACAGGTAAAACAGTTGAGGTCATGATTTATGGTGATGGTGCATTTAAAGATCCTGTGGGTAAAATCTGGGAATTGGCTGACCCTGTAGTCTCACCAGCCTACACTGCTGGTTTAGATGGAACACCAAATGAAGTTAAACTTAAATATTTAGCTGATAATGATTTTGCAGACCTTCGTGGTGATGAATTAAAAGCGGCGATTTCTGAGTATATCCAAAATAAAGATGAGGATCTAACTGGTCAAATGGCGGCTCAAGGAACAACACCACGTCGTTTAACGGATTTAATCGGTTCTCTTTCTGACCTAACTTCTGGTTCAGGTGATAAAGGAACACCAATGATTTATATTCAAGGTTATTTTGATAATTATACAAAATAGTATTATTAAAAAAGTGCGAGTGGTTGCTCGCACTTTTTTAATTTACTTTTGAAATACTAAAGATGACACCAACAGATTGATCATACTTTAAATTATAACGAATCGTATTTTTCTCTACTGTTGTTTCATTTTTTTGATATTGATAGCTTTCGTCAAATAAACGTAATTCTTTTAAAACAGTCCCAACTTGGCTTTGATTTAAGTTAGGATTTGTTATACCAATTAACAATCCCATAGAAAGTACAATATCCATTCCTTCTCCTTGACCCACCATTACCAACTCATGTACTGCACCTTTTTCATCAATATTTTCAATCAAAGTAATATCCTTATCCAACTTCGATGTAATCGTTTCTTCTTCCTTTTTTATATTTTCTAGAGAATAAGACAAATCTAGGTTTTTTACTTCTTTATTGAATGCCTCTATAAATTCTTCATGGTTATTATAAAGGGGTAACGTTGTTGCCATAACAATAATTATTGGGAAGACAAAATAGGCAGTAGCTATTACGGTAGCTATAGTTCGTTTCATTTTGGTAAGTCTTCCCCGCTTCCACACTAGAAATATTCCAACAGGAGGAAAAATAATTAGCCAAAACCACATAAACCAAGTTGATTTTAAAATTGAGGTTCTATGCTTTAACTTTGGCTCATGAAGCATCCTTATCTCCTCCTTTGAATAACTCTTTGATGTTAACACTAAATATGTAATTCATAGAATCATCTTCTTGTAAGGAGTTTTTTAATATATTTATAATATTTTCATCATACGATGTGTTGTTTTCCTCTTTCATTAAATGATTAAATAGAGATGTTCCTTCAAAATCTGCTGTATCAATATCAAAACTTTTATTTAGTAACTGTTCAACTTGTATTCGTTGAAGCTTCTTTTGATATTGTGAAATTAATGTTGGCATTTCCGTATTTTCGACCAGTAATTTGTAAAATTTTTCAGCATCCCCATATTTCTTCTTATGAAAAGCTTCCTCTGCATCGCTTGCTAAAACCTCTACCGTTTCATTATATAAAGATTTAATCCTATCTAACTCTTTTACCTTCTGAGCCTCTTGAATAAAGCCGAATGCTTCTACATAATTTTTTTTATCCCTAGCAATTGTCACTTTATTAAGTAACTCATTGATTTTCTCATTCTCTCCTATTTGTGCTAATAAACCTTTAGCCTTTTGCTTTATCTCAGCACTAGAATGTTGATTTTCCTTGATATAAACTGCGTAAACTTTTGCTGTTGAATAATCCTCTTCATTAGCCTTAGAATTAGCCAATTCATAAATATTACTCATAGACTTTTGAATAAGATTTTCTGTTTTACTATTTCCTTTATCCAATTCATAAATCTTTTCAAGCTCAGTTATAGCTTTCTGATAATCTGCACGATTATATAAATCCATTGCTGCTGTGTAATATTTGTCAGCTTTCACTTGATTCTCATCTACTTTTGGCACAGGTGATGAAGGAGCTGATTTTGATGTACTACTACTCCCACCATTAGATGCACTACCCCCACCATTATGATAATGATACTCTCCGTATTTTAATCCCCATTTTTCACAGTTAGTTCGACAGGTATGCCCACCATTACTATCAGTTCGACCTGGATGAGCATTCGCTGTAAACGGTAACAAAAGTAAAAAACAGCACAATAAAACGCTAATTATTGATGAAAAACCATTTCTCACCATTTATTCCTCCTAATATAACAAATGTTATATGTTATATTATACTATATTTTCCAATTAGTATATTAAGATTTTGCTACTTTTCTTTTCACCTACCATAAATCTCTCCTACTATTTAACACTTTCCATAATCAAATAAAATTTGCGACAGCTAAAGTATTAAAACTTAATCAATACTAAATCGTGTGTAGTTTGTTTGAAGGACACTGAAAATTAAAAAAGTCGATTTGCATCACTTTTTTTGTGGCAAATCGACTTTTTCAGTGCCCTCCTCGTTTGGGAGTTCATTTTTTAAGGACAAAGTGTACGTGCTATATTTTCAAAATAGCGGACACCATAAATAAGTGCGTCTTCATCAATCCTAAAGCGCGGATGATGTAGTGGGAAAGCTTCTCCAAAATCTACATTATGTACGCCTATAAATTGCATAGAAGAAGGGACAACCTCTGAAAAATCTGCGAAATCCTCTGTTCCAAACATTGGTGCAGGCAATTCTTTAACCCCTGTCTCTCCGACAATATCACTAGCTACTCTGCGAGATAATGCCGTTAGCTCCTTATCGTTCGTCACCGAGGGACAACCCAGCTCCCATTTAATTTCTACTGTTGCTCCATGCATGTAAGCAATACTATGAACGATTTTCTCTAAATGTTCACGTGCTTCCACCCGAACTTTAGCATCTAGAGAGCGAATCGTTCCACCAAGCTCAGCTGTGTCAGCAATGATATTTAATGCTGTCCCACAGTGAAATTTAGCAACCGTTAAAACAGGGGCATGAATGCTCGGTACTTTTCTGGATACAATTGTTTGCAATGCCATAACAATTTCTGAGCCAATTAATAAAGGATCAATTGAAACCTCAGGTGTAGAGGCGTGACCACCACGCCCATATAACTTAATTTCAAAATCATCTGCTGCTGCAGTAAATTTACCATCTTTTATTGCAAATTGCCCCACTTCATAATCAGGGCTTACATGTAGTGCAAAAGCAAAATCTACATTATCTGCAATACCTAAAGACACAAGCTGTGCGGCACCACCTGGAGTGACCTCCTCAGCGTGCTGGAAGACAAATCGAATTTCTCCATTAAAATCTGTCCCACGTTCAGCTAATACTTTAGCCGCCCCCAGTAACATTGCCGGATGTGCATCATGACCACATGCATGCATAACCCCGGAATTTTGTGATTTAAATGATAGATCAGTTTCTTCCTCAATCGGTAATGCATCAATATCTGCTCGTAATAAAATTGTATGACCATTACCTTCCGTTTTAGTTCCTCTTAAAAATGCACATACACTAGTTTCTGTAAGGCGTTTAACGTCTAAATGTGGGAATGTTTTTAACTGATTATAAATAAATTGTGCCGTTTTATGTTCTTGATATGATAATTCCGGATACATATGTAAATGCTGTCGCCATTTAATAACCTGTTGCTTCAAAACGTCTGTTCCAACCATAGTTTATTCCCTTCTCTCTAACAATTTTTATTCAATTTGTTAAAACGGTCCATAGTTCATGACATGTGCAATGACTAATAAAACAATCGCCAAACCTGTCTGAATAAGAAAATATGGGAAAACCCATTTAACCCATTGGGAGAATGGGATACCCGAAATAGCCAACCCTGCTAATAAAACACCACTTGTTGGAATAATCATATTGGAGATACCATCACCAAACTGGAAAGCCAATACGGCTGTTTGCCTTGTCACACCAATTAAATCTGCTAAAGGCGTCATAATAGGCATCGTTAAAGCTGCTTGTCCGCTTCCAGATGGTACTAAGAAGTTCAAACAAAGTTGAAGCAAAAACATCCCAACTGCGTTAATAGAAGCAGGTAATACACTTACTGTATTCGCTACAAAATAAAGAATTGTATCAATTAATCCTCCTGCAGTTGTAATGACTAAAATCGTTTGAGCAAAGCCTATGATTAAAGCTCCCTCAACCATATCGCGTGCACCAGAAATAAATCCTTCAGCCATTTTATTTGGACTAACCCTACAAATCACAGACATAATAATACTGCTTAATAGAAAAATCCCGCCAATTTCACTAATGTACCATTGAAATTTTATAACCCCAACAATTAAAGCAATAAAGTTTCCTAGTAGAACGAGTAACGCCAGTAAATGACTGGTACTCATCTTAAAGTCTAAATCTATTTTAATACTCTCTTCTCGTTTAAATTTCCCATAAATCCCTTTAGACGGATCATTTTTTACTTTCTTTGCATGCCTATATATATAAAGAACTGTCAAAATATAAAAAACAAAGAAAACGATAATCCGATAGGACATTCCCGAATACATTGGTAATTCAGCTATCGTTTGAGCAACACCAATATTAAACGGATTCGTAATTCCTGAAGTAAAGCCAGTAGCTAAAGTTCCTAGTATCACTATCGCAAACCCTGTAATAGCATCCATTCCTAATGCCATTGTTAATGGAATAACGATCGCAATATAAACAAGTGTATCTTCAGCCGAACCTATTAAAGTTCCTAAACTAGCAAAAATTAAAACAAGAATAGGTATTAATACATACTCCTGCTTCCCAAATTTACAAGCCATTACTTTAATAAATGAATCAATGGCCCCTGTTTTTTGCATTATCCCTAGTGCTCCACCGAATAAAAAAACAAATAAAATAATAGATGCACCTTCAAGCATTCCTAAATGAATACTATTAAACATTTCAAGAAAACCAACAGGATTTGAATCGATATAGTGAAATGATTCCGGATCTACAACCATTCTCCCGTTACTCTCAATCCGATCATACTGACCTGCTGGCAAAACGTATGTTAGTATTGTCATCGTGATAATGATGATAAACATTAAAACAAACGCATTAATCCCCTTTATTCGTGACACTTCTACCTCTTTTTCTTGGTGCTGGTTCGCCATGCACTTCACCCCTAACGAAAAAATGTAGTATAGAAAGCTTTCCAATTGCGTTTGAGACATTTACAATATATACCCTAATTCAAACTATTTATTGTAGTTATCACCCACTTATTTTTCCACCAAACGGAAAAGTATTCTGTTTAATGGAAACTTTATAAACAAGAATAAAAAACAAAAATTAAAATGTCAATATTTTTAGATAATTCTGTACAGTAAAATTATTATTCTTCTACTAAGTTGGCTTCTCCCCATAGAAAAACCCCCTACAAGGGTTAAAGGCCAATAAAAACTTAAAAAAGTCGATTTGCATCACATTTTTTGTGGCAAATCGACTTTTTCAGTACCCTCCGGAGACCTTTTATTAAATACGTTAATATTTTATTACGTGAGGATGACAGGAATCGAACCCGTAAACCCCTTTTTATAGGGATATGCAGCCCTTGCATTCTTCCTCATAATATATAATTTTTGAATGATTGATGTAGTATTACATTTTTCTCAGTCCCTTTTTACTATTTTGAAATCACATTTTCTCCTACATCAGGTTTATTTTAAACGATTAGGAATGACTTCTTCTTGTAACCAATGCTCACTTGTTTGAACATGATCCATTCTGACAAATTTCCCTAAATTGTATTGGAAATCATCGTAATGGAATGAATCAGCATTTCTAATGACATACCCCTCTTGTTCACCATCAAACAGTGATATACCCGTAAATGTACGTTTTATTTTTTCTTCATCGAAAATCCCTCGATATAAAACAGGTACCGTTTCAATACCTAACTCAGCGGCAAAGGCAATCGTCTCATCCCAGCTCAAACAAATATTATCTTCATTCCAAATACTAAATAAATAAAAGTAGCTTATTAACGCTTGATAATAAATGGAATGCTTGGCGTAAACATTTTCTCCACATAATCGCCAATCATTTGGAATCCTATACGCAAAACCCGCGTGAAATGTTTTTACCCAATGTCTAGAGGGATGGTTGGCTGAATTGATACTTCTAGCATGCATATAGTCTCTGTATAGGGTTGTGCCTTCCCCATCTAATTTTTCAGTGACAACCACTTCTTTTCCTAAAAAGTGATTCACGTTTTTAGCAACTTTATCATCATGGGTATAGCCCCTGCTCCAAGGTAAATGAAAGCTTCTTGGGTATTTTTTTAATTTCGACATATCATCACTTCCTTTCCCTATTATTTATTTAGCAAATTGATCTGCTTCACGGAAAAAGTAAAGCCTCGTTAATAAATCACCATCTAATAGATGATAAATTTCACTGCCACCTTTATCGCCCCCATACTGTATTAACATATGGAATTGCACTAAATAAACGACCTTTAAAGCAAAGTTCTTCTCAAAGCCTAACTCTAATAAAAAATGACAAACCAGTTGAGCAGATACATTTTCATGTCCAAAATAACCATATCGTTGTTGGAATGGTTTATATTTTTTACAAAATGGCTTGCCGACATCATGAAACAATGCAGCTATTTGTAATGCCAATTTGTCGCTTTCCATATAGTATTCATTGATATAGGCAAATACGAAATACGTATGCTGACATAATAAAAATTGATGGAATGGGTTTTCTTGATCAAATTGATAAATTTCTTTAAAAAGTGGGATTGATTGAAGTGTTTGAAAAAGCTCTTCATAAGTGGGCTGGCTCTGAATGAGTGCAATAAATTGCTGTTGAGAAATTTCATAGGGACTTGAATCATGTACAATATGCACTACATCAAATCCTTCTCCTACTGTTGGGAATTCTAAATGCTTTCTCATTTTTTCCATTACCAATAATGGTACATGCCGCTTCCGTTGTTGGTTTCTAGCTACACAAATTGAATAAGGTGTATCAAAGTAATAGCATTCCTTCTTAATGGTGCTTGGTAATTTACGAAGTGCAAACACCCTGCGGTCCCTTTCAATATTTGTGGCATCAACTATGACAGAAAAACCTTTTGCCACTAAATTATTTAAACGCTCATATAATGTACGAAAGACTACACGTGATTTTTGCTTCGTTGCATCGCCAAACAATTCCTGACGTATTGCATCACTCGAAAGAATGACCGCATTTTCACTTATTGCTAGCTGTTTCACAAATGTACTTTTTCCACTCCCAGGCAACCCCACTGTAAAGATTACCTTCATCCTTTTCACCTCCCTTCAAGATTCTATATCGTGTATCGTGTCAAATTCTTTAGGTATGGATACTATTAATTTTAACAATAATTTATTGTAATCAGTCATATTGTGTCGGGATAGTACATATAAAAAAGACTGCTCCACCTTTTTGTAGAGCAATCTATATGTATTAATATTTTATTACCTTACACTGTTATTGTATCATAAATTTACAAAAATTACTAGACTATACTTCTTTGCGAAGTAGATGTATGATAAATTTCCTGATTCAATCACCCTACTTTTCCCCTTGGGATAAAGGTGTTTGGACAACCATTTAATAGAGAATCACAATTACCTTCATTTTCACCATCTTTATAGGTGAGGATTACTGCCACAGGAAGAGAAAAATTGGAGAGGAATGTGAGTAAACGTTGGAAAATCAAAAAGAATGGCTAGAAGAAAAGCATTACCTAGAGCATAGTTTAAATCTCATTGATTACAAAAAAAACGAATTACTGCTAAAGGAAAAAGGCTTCAAAGAAAATGCTGTCGCCCTGAAGAAATCCTTTTGGAACGATGTCAGGGTTAATTTAGATACTGCTGAAGATGTTGACGAAACCTTTTTTGCGATTAAGCAACAGGTAGAGCTTCTATCTGACTCAGAGCTTGCACAGCAACGTGCAATTCGTAACGTAAAGGTATACGAACGTTTACAACAATCACCCTATTTTGCTCGTATTGACTTTTTACAAAATGGGCACCAAGATCCTTTAAAAATTTATATAGGTGTAGCCACATTATTGGACGAACAGGATGACAATATAGTTATTTATGATTGGCGTGCACCTATATCGAGTATGTACTATGATTACACACCTGGCGATGCGACCTACGAAACA
>Ga0213825_1000628_pt1 | contig 25506 bp, 23 predicted proteins | sample MC6MC0900MG_FD_179896 | JGI IMG/M metagenome (GOLD analysis project Ga0213825, IMG submission 179896) | Enriched soil aggregate microbial communities from Iowa State University, Ames, United States - MC6-MC0900-MG | ecosystem: Environmental > Terrestrial > Soil > Unclassified | place: USA: Iowa... | reverse complement strand
ATCATACTACTCCCCCTTTAAATGGTATTATACACTATTTTCATTTTATAAGAAACATTTTACCAATTTTTTCATTTCAATTTTGACCGGACACAACAAAAAAAGAAGGGCTGGCGGCACCCTTCTTTTTTAACTTTACCAGTATTTTATTTACCTAAGCGGCCTGATCATTCGTCGGCCTTTAATACTTTAACGATTTCTCCTATGATAGTATCATGATAATCTTTGTTTGGATAGTTTTGCTTATCAATAGCCGGATCAAAAAAGCAATTGGGTTCAAGCCTTTGCTTATAAAGCTTGCGGCAGATAAGCACCAGCCTCGCTTCAGAAAAGTAAGGAGCCTCTGCGTCAAAAACAGGGGTAAGTCCGCTCTCTTTCTCTTTATCCACGTCACGTCCGGAATGGGCGCCGCAGTAGTTTAAAGCAGATCTGTAATTATCACCGAAAAAGCTAAGGGCGTAATATTCGCTCTTGTCAATGAATTCCAGGGTATATCTCTGGGGACGAAGCACAATGGTAGATACGCTCTTATTCCACATGATTCCAAGCCCGCCCCAGCTGGCTGTCATCATATTATACTTTATCTCACTGCCGGCAGAGACCAGCATCCACTCTTTTCCTATCATTTTAAATGGATCCATTGTCACTTCTTTTAAATCAACTGGTCTTAACATGTTAATACCTCCATACTTTTAATATCTTTTATTATATATTCCCATATTATATAACAAATTAATCGGAAGATCAGGATTCGGAATTTTTCCGCACATCAATATCCACCAGCTCCAGGCCATCCACCACCTCATGAAGGTACAAATCTTCAATATGTCTCCGGATGACACGCTTACCTCCCACATCTCCTTCTAATTTCAGAAGCTCCTTAAGGTAGTTCTTAGAGAAGATGGCCGGGTTTCCCAAAGCGCCCATGTTACACAAACAGCCGATTCCCTTTCCGCTGTTTCGCCAGCCCCTTACCAGATCTCTTATGGTAGCTGCCTTTAAATATGGCTGGTCACAGACCGCAAAACAATAATCCGTCACTTCATTTTCAAGCACTTCCAGAGCCAGATGAATGGAATGAGAGATGCCAAGGCTGCTTTCCTCGTTTACCACTACCTCATACCCATAATCGCTCATGCAACTCATGATCTCCTGGTACTGGGTAACAACCACCTTCCTGTCAAAGATGTCGTCCGGAAGCTTTTCCACTTCCTCTAAAATGTATTGGTACATGGGTTTCCCATTGAATTCATGAAGCAGCTTATTGCCGTTAAATCTGCGGCTGTCACCCGCTGCCAGAAGGATAAGTGCCAGTTTCATGCCATCAAACCTCCTCTTTTCATTACTTTTCTCTTTTTTCCGCCGCCCCTTTTTTCTTCTTCATGCTTAAAATCCCTTCCAGCACGCCTCCACCTATGGAAGTTGCCTTGTCCGAGATCGTGTAGCAGTTTTGGGCGTTTCCTCTGGGATCTACATCTCCTGACTTCATTCCCTTTGTCACTGTTACACCGTCCTGCAGCAGGCCTCTTACAACGCCTCCCACCAGGGCATATATGGGAGCATCGCCTGAATAGCCAACCAGATCCCCTTTTTCTACCAGATCGCCGATCATGACCTGGCCTTTAAATGTTCCGTCAGCTGTTGCACGGATTATCCGTTCTTTATCATAACCACCAATCATGCCTGGAACTCCTGTGTTGGGAAACGCACTTCCCTCCCAGATACAGCGGCCTAAGTTATGGCCTCGTTTTGTTTCTACCACCACATGACAGTCAAGCCCTGCCGTAAAACCGGGACCAACACCTACTACCACATCGGCGTCGGTTATCCTGGTTCCCAGATTCGTCTTTGCAATAATGGCATCCACCACCACATCCGGCTTCCAGACTTCCCGGATTTTGCATTCCTCGTCCACCACCACAGCAACCTGGTCTCTTGCTATGGCTTTATCGATTTCCTCCAGGTTATGGCATAAAACTCCGGTGATATCTTCCACCTTTGCCTGCCCCTCATAGACTGCCCTGGAAAAAGCTACCGTCCTGCGCACCGTGGTGGGAACGGCGATATCCGTCATCACCAGATCAAAACCGCAGCGCTTCAGCCGGCATCCAATGCCTGTTGCCAGATCACCGGCTCCTTTTATTAGTACCTTCATTATAATCTCCTGATCTTTGGGTTTATTTTCTGGCGCAATCTCCGCCCCTGCCTGACAGGATTTCCAGTCCATGGGAAAGAGTATCCAGAATATATTCCAGACTTTCTCTCACCGCTTTGGGACTTCCCGGAAGATTGATGATAAGGGTTGATCCCCGGATGACACTGGCTCCCCTGCTTAACATGGCCCGCTTGGTCACAGTCATGCTGTAAGCCCTTATGGCCTCGGCAATCCCCGGCGCATTGCGGTCCGCAACAGCCAGAGTGGCCTCCGGGGTTACATCTCTGGGCGAAAAGCCGGTCCCGCCGGTCGTCAGAACCAGATCGCATTCCACTTCATCGCTTAAGCGCATGAGTTCTTCTTTTAAGTCTTCTCCTTCATCGGCAAGGAGCCGGTAGCTGACCACTTCATAGCCTGCCTTCTCCAATATCTCTCTTATGACTGCGCCGCTTACATCTTCCCGTTCTCCGGCAGCTCCTTTGTCACTTAGGGTTACGATTCCAGCTCGGTACATACCGTGATTTCATCCCCTTCCTTCATGAGTCCGCCATGGAGAACTCTTGTAAAGATTCCATTGGTGGGCATAATGCATTCTCCCATTTTCTTGTATATCTCACAGTGGCTGTGACATTCCTTCCCGATCTGGGTCACTTCCAAAAGGATATCTCCGCACAATAATCTGGTGCCGATGGGAAGATGAATTAAGTCGATTCCCTGAACAATAACGTTTTCACCAAAGGCTCCGTTACCGATCTCCGCTCCTCTGGCCTTAAAGTCCTCTATGGTATCAAAGGATAAAAGGCTTACCTGCCGATGCCATTTGCCTGCATGGGCATCCCCTTCTATCCCGAATTCTTCTATAAAATGCCCTTCTTCCACTCTGGTTTTCTGGGTTCCTTTTTTTTCGCTGATACAGACAGCCATTACCTTTCCCATCTGCTTATCCTCCTATCTGGTTCATGTTGGGGCCTGTTTCTCCCTGGTCTTCTTCAAAATGATGGCTCTCCGGTTTGTTCCGGATGGTCTGATTCATCAGATCAAAAAGACCGTCATCAGAAATGCCTTCACGCAAAGGCCCTTTTATATCCACTCCTGCTGGGCTGTCCAGGCAAAGCTTCAAAAATCCGTCAGATGTCAGCCTCACCCGGTTGCAGGTACGGCAGAATTTATGGCTGACTGCGCTGATAAAGCCGATAAAGCCCGTTTCATCGCCCCATGTATAATAAACGGCAGGCCCGTTGCCTTTCACCTCGCGGCTTTCTTTAAGCGCTCCAAATGCCTCTGTAAGGATCCCTGCCAGATCATCATTTTCCATTGCTTTGTAATTTTTTCCCTGGCCAATGGGCATCATTTCGATAAAACGGACCGGGATCTTTCGTTCCATGGAAAAACGGGCAAAGGCCAGTACCTCTTCCTTTGTTAAGTCTTCCATGACAGCACAGTTTATTTTTACCTTAAGCCCTGCTGCCTGCGCACTCTCGATTCCTCCCATGACGGAGTCAAAGGAATCTCTTCTTGTGATCCTGGCAAAACGCTGGGGATCTAAAGTATCCAGGCTTACATTGACGCTAGATAAACCTGCAGCCTTTAGCTCTGCTGCTTTTTCCTTTAACAGACAGCCATTGGTGGTCATGGTCACATCTTCAATTCCAGGGATCTGCGCCAATTCTTTAATCAGGACTTCTATGTCTTTTCTCACCAAAGGCTCCCCGCCGGTTACTTTTACCTTGCGGATTCCCAGGCGTGCACCTGCCTCACAGATTCTAACGATTTCCTGATAGGTGAGAATGTCCTCGTGGCGAAGAGGGGCAATCCCCTCCTCAGGCATACAATAAAGACACCTTAAATTACACCGGTCTGTTACGGATATCCGGATATAATCAATGGTTCTGTTACAGCTATCTTTCATGGTCCGTCCCCCTGCTGCCTAAGTCCTTTTCATAAAGTCCGCTTTTCCCGCCATCCTTTTTCAAAAGGCAGATATCACTGAGGATCATCCCTCGGTCCATGGCCTTACACATGTCATAAATAGTCAGCAATGCTATATTCACTCCTGTTAAGGCTTCCATCTCCACGCCAGTCTTGCCCTGGGTTTTGACCGTACAAACCGCCTCTACCGAAAGCCTTTCCTCATGAAGTACAAAATCCACAGCGCATTTTGTAAGCATTAGACCATGGCACAATGGGATCAGCTCAGAAGTCCTTTTGGCTCCCATGATACCGGCCACCCTGGCCACTCCCAGAACATCACCCTTTTTTGCGGTACCAAGGGAAATAGCTTCAAAAACCTCCTGATTAACCGTAATAAACCCATGGGCAACGGCGATCCTGTCTGTCTCCGCCTTTTCTCCTACATCTACCATCCGGGCATTTCCCTGTTCATCAAAATGTGTCAGTCCATTCATATTGTTGTTCAACCTTTCTCCTGTAGTGCCTTACCAGCCCTTTCCGAAGCCGCAGTTTGGATAAGTGCATACGTCGCAGGAGAGGCAAAGCCCTCCCTTGCCCAGCTTATCAAGATCTTCCTTTGTTACCGGATCATCCGCCATAAGTCTTGGAAGCACCAGATCAAATACGGTCCTCTTGGAATACATCACGCAACCAGGAAGTCCGGCTATGGGAATGTTTTTCCCATCCTCTCTGTAATAGGAAAGTAAGAACATGGCTCCCGGCAGCACCGGAGCACCGTAGGAGATCACCTCCGCACCTGTATTACGGATTGCCAGAGGAGTCTTGTCATCCGGGTCCACGCTCATGCCTCCGCTGACAAGCACCATGTCAGCTCCTTTACGGATAAGGTCAAGGATCGCCTCCGTGGTATGCTCCGGATTATCATCGGTGACTGTCTGCCCAAGAATCTGGCCGCCCAGCTCTTCCACCTTGGCCTTTAATACAGGTCCAAAAGAATCCTTAATTCTGCCATGGAATACTTCGCTTCCTGTGGTTACGATTCCCACCTTTTTATCCAGATAAGGCAGCACGGCAAAGATCTTCTTACCGGCGCAAACCTCTTTTGCTTCTTCCATCTTTTCCTTTTCAATGACAAGTGGAATGATCCTTGTCCCGCAAAGCTTGTCCCCAGGCTCAACAGGAGTATTAGGGTGTCTGGAAGCGATCATCATGTTCCCTAAGCTGTTTATTTTATCTAAAAGCCCGGTATCTATTTTTAACAAGCCCCGAACAGTTGATTTCAATTCAATTTTACCTTCCTTTACCTCGCTGCGATCCATATGATCACCAATACAAAGGCTGCAAAGGATTTCAGCAGCTTCATTTTCATGATAAAGGGAATCATCCTTTTCCCAAACATATATGTGTTCTTTTCCCATGGACAGCAGCACCGGAATATCCTCCTCTGTCACCACATGTCCTTTTCTGAATCTTGCATCCTTCATGACTCCCGGTATAATCTGAGTCATATCATGACAGAGAACCTGTCCTACCGCATCGACTGTCTTGATTTCTTTCATGTTCCCTCTCCTTTCGTTCTTGGCATAATTATGTTATTCTCAAGTAAGAATATCCACCTTTGCAGAAAAGTTATATCCTTTCATTATATCATTTGGGAAAATATTTGTAAAATAATTCTTCCACTGCTGCTTCTGCTTCCTCTGCAAAAGCCAGATATTGGTTCAAGAATTTTTCACCTTCCTCAGTTAAAACGGTGGTTCCCCCATTTTCCCCACCTCTTTTTCCTTCCATCAGGGAAAATCCAAGATCCTCTTCCGCTCTGTTAATAATCTTCCACGCTTTCGAATATGCCATATGCAGTTCCTGGCAGGCAGCTGAAAGGGATCCCCTCTCCCTGACAAGCTTCATTAAAGATGCCATTCCAGGACCGAAGTTGCGCTCATCATAGTAAACGCGGAGTTTTAAATGATACTTAAGCGTTCGTTCCTCTTTTTTTATTTCTTCCATTCTGATCCTTTTCTATGATGTAAAGAAACTGGTCATCACACAGCGCCCGGCCCATTCTTCACCCAGGCATTCCATAACACGGAGCCCATCGGACAGCCTGTTTTCATGATCAGCCTTATTTAACAAAATCCGGTATTCCATGGATTCCGCTCCCTTTCTGGTTCCATTGCTGCTTACAAGAATCCTGGCTGCCTGGTCCGGTGTAATAAGACTTTTTCCTATCTGCAAGCCAAATACCGATTCTGCCAGCTCCCACCGGAAGCACTTTTCTTCCCAGGGGCTTCCAATGGCATCAAGGCCGGCACAACCGATCACTCCATGGGTGCCTTTTAAAAGTACAGGCTCCCCTTCCTTCGGGATCTTTAAAGGCAGACGTTTTGCTCCGTCCGCCTCTATAAGAAGCACATCGGTAAGACTTGAAAGCTGCTCTAATTCCTGGAGAGCCATCCCCTTTAATTTGCCCTCAGCTGCAGGCTGTCCTGTCACCAGAACCTGGCCTGCATGGCCAGAATGCCATTCTTTCCTGCCTTTTAAGAAATCTTTTACAGTATCGGCCCGGTCTGCCAGCACTACCTTTCGGTCTTCAGGGTAGAATATATGGGTGCTGGTGGTAACAATCACACGTTTTCCCATGGCCGCCAGTTCATCGGCCAGGGAAAACATGGTGGTGGTCTTACCGCCGCCGCCGGTTAAGCAAATGACCATATGATCCTTAAGTGGAAATCCCAGGGCTTCCCACAGAGAATCCCGCCTTGTCACAGCCGGTTTTTCTCCACAGCCATGAAAGGTATAGACATTCTTCAATCCCATGATTACAGCTCCATACGGCTCTTTCTTGGAACATAAGAACCGGTTTTCTCCAATACGACCTTACCGTCTTTAGCAGCCAGACAGCCCTTTAAGAATACAAGTTCCGCTTTTCCCTTGACAGAGGTTCCTTCAAAAGGACAATAATCCACATTTGCCACCTGGTTTTCTACAGACATCGTCCACTGAACCTCTGGATCCCACACAACGATATCCCCATCACTTCCTGGAGCAATAGCCCCTTTCTGTGGATAAACGCCGTAAAGCTTTGCCGGATTCTCTGACAGCACACGGCACATCTGCTCCAGCTTTAAGTTATGCTCCAGCACACCGAAGCTGTATATGAGAACAGGACGGGATTCCACGCCCGGCATTCCATTTGGAATCTTTGTAAAATCTTCTTTTCCCGCCGCCTTCTGGCTGGTGGTAAAGCTGCAGTGATCCGTAGCGATAGTCTGGATATGATTCTTAAGAAGAGCATTCCACAGCCTGGTACTGTCCTTTTCTTTCTTAATGGTGGGAGAGATCACATACTTGCTGCCCTCAAAGCCGGGGAGGTCATATACGCTCTCATTAAGAAGCAGATACTGGGGACAAGTTTCCAGATAAATTTCCTGTCCGCGCTCCCTGGCATATTTCACTTCCTGATAACCCTCGCCTGAGCTTAAATGGACGATGATCACTGGAGCATCAGCAAGGCCTGCGATTTTTAACAGCCTGCCAATGGCTTCCGCCTCTACGGCTGCCGGTCTGGTCTTTTTATGAGAGCTGACGGACAAATTACCTTTTGCCTTCTCTTCTTCCACCAGTGCTTCTATGAGTCCCATATTTTCACAATGGATACCGGCAATTCCGCCGACTTCCTTTAACCGCTTCAGCACCTGATAGATTTTCTTATCATTTAAGTACATCTCATCATAAGTCATGTATAGTTTGAAGGAGGTTACGCCGCCAGCAACAATTTCTTCCAATTCCTTGCTGATAGAAGGGTTCCAGTCGGAGATCGCCAGGTGGAAACCATAATCACAGGATGCGTTTCCATCTGCTTTTTTATGCCAGTTTTCCAGAGCTTTCTCCAGGGTCTCTCCCTGATACTGGGTAGCAAAATCAATGATCATGGTAGTTCCGCCTGATAAAGCGGCCTTTGTTCCTGTTTCAAAATTATCTGCCGTCACCGTACCTGCCACATGAAGATCAAAATGCGTATGCGCATCGATAAACCCTGGGAACAATAGCTTTCCCGTTACATCAATCACCTCTGCTTCTTCATCCCGGATCCCTGCTTCCACTGCCTGGATCTTTCCCTCATCCATGAGCACATCCGCCTGGATCAGGCCGCTTCCAGATACTACTGTTCCACCTTTTAATAGTGTTTTCATTAAATATCTACTTCCTTTCTTTCAGCTGCCAACATGTTCAAAGCTTGAAAGGCGCAGGGAGAAACTCATTCTCCAACTGCGCCGATTCATTGCCAATACAATTACTTATTCTTTTATTTCCGGGTTTTTATTATCCTAAGATATAGTCGTAGTCACTGCAGACAGTTTCCATAACTTTTCTAAGTCCTTCCGGAATTACGCTGTCCTTTTCGCCGGCTTTCCAATTGAGAATATTTCCAAGGTAACGCACCTTGCAAGCGGCTGTTTCCTTATCTAATACAACAAAGCCTTCATTTTTGCTGTTTTCCATATCAGCTTCGTTGGCGAATAAGGTAAACTTATCCAGGTAAGGAGCGCTGTCATATGGACAGAAGCTCTTACAGTTTCCGCACTCATTGCACATATAGTCCACATGGACGATCTGGTGCATGGACAGGCCAGGAATATTCAGTGCCAGGTTTGCACGGTTTGGACAGACCTCAGCACAGTTCTCGCAGACATTGGAGCAGCCAAGACATCTGGCATCTTCTACCTTATAGTCCCTGGTTCCTTCAAGAATACCACGCTTGTCATAGATCTTGTCTAAGTTTTCTACGGTATCATCAAAGTCCACAGCAGCTTTCTTGCCTAAAATTGCTTCGGCAGCTACGCGGGCATCTCTCATAGCCTCTACGACTGTAGCCGGTCCATAGAGTCCGTCACCTACCACATAAACTCCTGCAGCGCTTGTTTCTAAAGTTTCCTCATTTACAAGGACTTTGCCGCGGTTGCTTACGTTAATGCCGTTTGCTTCATAGAATTCTGTAGGAACCTGCTCGCCTACTGCAGCGATTACTGTATCAGCAGGAATCTCCACGGTTTCTTCTGTTTCTACAATGCCTCTTCTGCCGGTTGCATCGGTATCACCAAGCTTCATTACTTTGCAAAGGAGCTTTCCGTTTTTAAGCTCTACTGGGGACAGCAGTTCCTTGAATTCCACGCCGTCTTCCAATGCCATCTCTAATTCTTCCTCATCTGCAGGCATATAACGTTTGGTTCTGCGGTAAACCAGGTAGGAGTGCTCCACGCCTTCTGTTCTCTTTACTGCTCTGGCTGTATCCATAGCAGTGTTACCGCCGCCGATGACAACTACATTTTTACCAATGTTTAATTTTCCGTCGGTCTCCTTAAACTGAGCCAGGAAATCTAAAGCATTTATGGTTTCTCCTGCCTCAAGCTTTAACACGCCTGGTTTGGACGCGCCTGTAGCAAGGATGATATAATCAAATCCTTCCTTCTTTAAGGCTTCTAAATCTGTCACTTCAGCATTTAATCTTAACTCAGCACCATATGCCAGAGACAGAGCTGCATCTTTGTCAATTGCGTCATCCGGAATACGGAATCCAGGAATCACATGTTTTACCACGCCACCCAGGCTGCCGCTCTTTTCAAAAATAGTTGCAGGCATTCCGTTCTTTGTCAGGAAATAAGCTGCTGCAAGACCAGCCGGGCCGCCGCCTACTACTGCGGTCTTTTTGCCCTTCAGTTCGCCTGCTTTAATCTCCTTCATAAACGCATCGTATCCGCCTTCTGCACATACCAGTTTGACTCCGCGGATATTTACCGGATCTTCATAATAGTTCCGGTTACACTTGCTCATACAGTTATGGGCACAGATGGTTCCGGTTATGAATGGAAGCGGATTCTTTTCTGCGATTACCTTCATCGCATCCTCGTATTTGCCTGCGCCGGAAAGCTGTAAATAGGTGGTGATATCCTGATGAATAGGACAGCCTTCCTTACATGGAGCCACATAGCAGTCAATAAGTGGAACGCTCTTAGGCATCTTCCTGATAGGAAGTGGTTTTACTGCCTTTTTATGATGAGGATCATGAACTGCATCTGCTGCCAGTTTTGCTGTCTTTTCCGGATCAACTCCAGTAAACTCTACATTGCCGCCTTCCAGCTTCTCTGCGATCTGGAACAATCTCTGATAACCGCCTGGCTTTAAAAGAGTGGTTGCCACGGTTACAGGCCAGATTCCTGCATCTACAATATCCTTGATGTTGTGGTAATCTGCACCGCCTGAGAAGGAAATTCTTAACTTTCCGCCAAATTCCTTTGCCAGTCTTGCTGCCAGAGTAATGGAAAGAGGATATAAGGACTTTCCGGACATATACATCTCTTCGCTGGGAAGTTCATTATTTTTTACATCAACCGGGAAGGTGTTGGTAATCTTTACACCGAATTCCAGATTCTTATTCTCTGCCAAAGCCATAAGGGTCTTTAACATAGGAATTGCATCCTCGTACTGTAAGTCATCAAGGAAGTGGAAATCGCCGAATGATACATAATCATATCCCATATCATCCATGGTCTTTCTTGCGAATTCATATCCAAGAAGAGTCGGGTTGCATTTAATGAAAGTATTCAGTCCCTTTTCTTCGATCAGATAAGTAGCAATTCTCTGAATCTCCTGTGGAGGACATCCGTGAAGAGTGGAAAGGGTTACGGAATTGCAGATTTCGGAAGGAATGCTCTCGATATCTTCTTTGGTCACGTTCTTAAACTGATCTAAATGATCGTTAAGATATGTTATGCAGTCCTTAAACATCTCTGTATCTTTTGCATCCTTCATGTTATCGATAAAGGAGTTTACCTTCGGAGATTTAATTCCTTCCAGATCATATCCAACGCTCATGTTGAACTGGAAGCCATCCATTGCTCCAAGGCCGTATTCTTTGGCAATGACGTGAAGCAGGATCCATGCCTTGATGTATTCGTCCTGAGCCTGAGGAACATAAAGTTCTGTAGACCACTCACAGTTATAGCATTCGTCATCTGCCTTAATACATGGTTTGCTTACAGGCAGATCTTCTCCGTCTAAGATCTGAACAGTCTTTAATTCAAAGAAACGGCTTCCGGCATAATAGGAAGCTACAATATTCTGTGTGAGCTGGGTATGAGGGCCGGCTGCCGGTCCCATAGGTGATTCCAGAGTACGTCCGAATATTTTACGGTTGTTTTTCTCGTCTGCTTTATAAGGTCTGTATACTCCAAAAACAGTATCATTCTTTCCTTGTTCTTTAACGATCCAGTCCACTAATTGCCCAAAGGGCATTGGGGTCATTCTATCTCCCATGTTTTACCTCCTGTAACGGGGTTGTCCGCTATCATTCTGCGGACAACCCTACGCGTATATTCTATATTTGTACATTCTATATTGTATATATTACTCTTTTTATTGAATTTATGAAAGTAGTATTACCTGGAATTAATCCGGTTTGCCAGTTCTGCTGCTGCCTGTCTGCAGTCTGCCATTACCTTTTCTTCATCAATAGCGGTAAGGATACGATCTTTCATCAGCACTTTTCCGTTACCTACTGTGGTTACTACGCTGCGTCCTGTCATTCCGAAAAGGATATGGCTGTTGCAGTTATCCCCATTCATTGGTGTTAACGGAATATAGTCGGTAACGATCACGTCTGCTGCCGCACCTTCTTTTAATACGCCCAAAGGTTTCTTAAAGTAACGGCCTGCAATCTTTGCATTTCCTTCAAACAGCATCTTAGGAACTTCGCCCCATGCCGCATTCGGATCGCATAAGTGATGTTTGTGCAGTACATTGGCCACCTTATAGGATTCGGTCATGTCGTGAGTATAACCATCAGTTCCCAGACCTGTTAAGATTCCTCTGTGAACCAGTTCCATGGTTGGCGGGCATCCGCAAGCATTGCCCATGTTGGATTCCGGATTGTGAACTACCATGGTATCCGTATCCTTAATCAGCTGCATCTCATGAGGATTGATATAGATGCAGTGTCCAAGAAGAGTCTTTTCTCCCAGGATATTGCAGTCCATAAGACGGTCTACAATTCGTTTGCCGTATTTCTTTAAGCAGTCATGAAGATCTTCAATTCCTTCTGCTACATGGATGTGGTAACCAACACCCTCAGGCTTATGGGAAGCGGCAAGCTCCATGGTCTCATCAGAAATGGTGAACTGGGCATGCATACCCATCATTCCTGCGATCATATCGCTGTCATCTGCTAACGCATGCTTAATAAATGCTTCATTTTCCAGAACTGCTTCTTTTGCTTTCTCTTTGCCATCCCGGTCAGAAACCTCATAGCACAGACAGGAACGGACACCGGTCTCTCTTGCTGCCTCTTCAATCTTAAACAGAGAATCTGTAATATGGCCGAAGCTTGCATGATGGTCGAAGGTTGTCGTAACACCGTTCTTAATGGAATCAATGTAAGTCGCCATGGCGCTTAACCGTGTTTCTTCTAATGTAAGGTTACGGTCAATGGTCCACCACATTCCGTCCAGAATCTCTAAGAATCCGTGAGGATCATATCCATTGATACTTAAGCCTCTGGCAAATGAGCTGTAAATATGTTCGTGGGCATTAATAAAGGCTGGCATGATAACTCCGCCCTTTGCATCAATATACTCCGCATCCGGGTATTCTTTCTTCATGTCATCCGTGGTTCCAACTTTGCGGATCACGTTCCCTTCCATAGCAACTGCACCGTTCTCAAAAAACGGATTTTGGGGGTCTCTTGTAATCATTCTTCCATTACCGATAATTAGCATGTTTCCATCTCCTTTTTTTCCATTTTCTAACATAATTTAGGTTAAACCATAAAATATTCAACTGTACAAACCTCACATAGGGACCTGCTCTATGCCTGTACTAAAATTCTGCAATCTGCTTATACTCACTCCTATAATTCTCCATTTTCTATACAGATTACACCATAAATCCCTCACTAGGTACAGTGTATCATTTCATATAAAGAAATGCAAGTGAAAAATACAAAAAAATTTTAGCGAACCTAAAAAATTTTTAGAAAACCACTTGTAATTTTAATTTTTTATGCTATGATGAGTGTATAAGATGTTCCGATGAGGGGAGGGCAAACGATGGATTCAAAGCTTGAACTGTTAACGCAGATCGCACGTGGAATTGCTACTCATTTTGGTAACAACTGCGAGGTTGTTATCCACGATATAAGGAAAGAAGATATAGAAAGTTCTATTGTCTATATTGAAAATGGCCAGGTAAGCAACAGAAAGCTGGGGGATGGTCCCTCTGAAATCGTTCTGGAAACGTTAAAAAAGAACCCGGATCTTTTAAAAGACCGCTTATCCTATTTAACTAGAACCGATGATGGCAGGATCTTAAAATCCAGCACCATGTATATAAGAGGGAAGAACAACACCATTGATTATATTCTGGCCTTAAATTATGATATCACAGGCCTGCTTACCATAGACAATTCCCTAAAATCTCTTCTCTCCACCTCGGAAACAGAAGACGATGAGAAGCAGCCAAAAAGGATCACCCATAATGTAAATGATCTTCTTGACGCACTGATCGAACAGTCTGTTGCCTTGGTTGGAAAACCTGTCGCTCTTATGAGCAAGGATGACAAAGTTGCAGCGATTCAGTATTTAAATGATGCCGGAGCTTTCCTTATTACTAGGTCAGGCGACAAGGTTTCCAATTATTTTGGCATATCCAAATTCACTTTATACAGTTATATGGATACGAATAAAGAAAAGTAATATATTAATGTAGAAAAAGGAGAATGAAAAATCATGAAACCAATCCAATGGGTTGTAAACACCATGCCAAAGACCGATGATAAAAATTTACCGGTTATGGCCACTGATGAAATCAAGAAGGCAAGAGTATTCCACGAAAGCTTTCCTCAGTACAGCAAGACTCCTCTTGCAAAGCTGGATCACATGGCTGATTATTTAGGCCTTGGCCAGGTTTACATGAAAGACGAATCTTACCGGTTCGGCTTAAATGCATTCAAGGTATTAGGCGGATCCTTTGCTATTGCAAAGTACATTGCAAAGCAGACTGGAAAAGATGTTTCTGATCTTCCTTACAGCGTACTCACATCTGACGCATTAAGAGAAGAGTTTGGCCAGGCAACCTTCTTCACCGCTACCGACGGAAATCACGGACGTGGTGTTGCATGGGCAGCAAATCGATTAGGCCAGAAATCTGTAGTCTATATGCCAAAGGGCTCTACAATTACCCGTTTCAACAATATTAAAGCTGAAGGCGCTACTGTTACTATTGAAGAAGTCAACTATGACGAATGCGTCCGTATGGCTGCAGATGCCGCTTCCAAAACAAAGAACGGCGTTGTGGTACAGGATACTGCCTGGGATGGTTATGAAGAGATTCCTGCCTGGATCATGCAGGGCTACGGAACCATGGCACTGGAAGCGAATGAGCAGCTTGAGGAATACGGCTGTGACAGACCGACTCATGTATTTGTTCAGGCTGGTGTAGGTTCTCTTGCAGGTGCTGTTCAGGGATATTTTGCAAACCGTTATCCTGAGAATCCTCCTAAGGTTGTTGTTGTGGAAGCTGATGTGGCTGACTGTCTCTATAAGGGTGCAAAAGCCGGCGACGGAGAGATCCGCATTGTAGACGGCGATATGCAGACCATTATGGCCGGCCTTGCCTGCGGAGAGCCAAACACAATCTCCTGGGATATCTTAAAGAATCACGTAGATACCTTTGTATCTGCTCCTGACTGGGTAGCTGCCCAGGGCATGAGAATGCTTGCCGCTCCTATCAAAGGTGATACACCGGTAACTTCCGGTGAATCAGGCGCTGCTCCTTTCGGAGTTCTTGCCTGCATCATGCTTCTTGATGAATACAAGGAGTTAAAAGAGCATTTAGGACTTAATAAGGATTCAAAAGTTCTCCTCTTCTCTACTGAGGGTGACACCGATCCAGAACGTTACAAAGCAATTGTCTGGGACGGAAAAGAACGATAATAACTTATATAAAAAATATGGAGGACAACAAAATGGATTACAACAAAATCAAAGAAGCAGCACAGAATTATCAAGCCGACATGACAAAATTCTTACGGGAAATCGTTAAATTCCCTGGCGAAAGCTGTGATGAAAAGGCTCATATCGACCGTATCGCAGAAGAAATGCGTAAGTTAGGTTTCGACAAAGTTGAAATCGACGGCATGGGTAACGTATTAGGTTATATGGGAACCGGCAAAACTTTAATCGGCTTTGACGCTCACATCGATACTGTTGGTATCGGCAACAAGAACAACTGGAACTTTGATCCATACGAAGGCTATGAGAACGAAACAGAAATCGGCGGCCGCGGCGTATCCGATCAGTGCGGCGGTATCGTATCTGCAGTTTACGGCGCAAAGATCATGAAAGATTTAGGTCTTTTAAACGACAAGTTTACCGCTTTAGTTGTTGGTACGGTTCAGGAAGAGGACTGTGATGGTCTTTGCTGGCAGTACATTATCAACGAAGATAAGGTTCGTCCTGAATTCGTTGTTTCCACAGAGCCTACTGATGGCGGCATCTACCGCGGACAGAGAGGACGTATGGAAATCCGTGTTGACGTGAAAGGTGTTTCCTGCCACGGTTCCGCACCAGAGCGCGGTGACAACGCAATCTACAAGATGGCTGACATCCTTCAGAACGTTCGCTCTCTGAACGAGAATGATGCTGCTGATGACAAGGAAATCAAAGGCCTTGTAAAAATGCTTGATGAGAAATACAACAAAGAGTGGAAAGAAGCTAACTTCTTAGGACGCGGTACTGTTACTGCTTCCGAGATCTTCTTTACTTCTCCAAGCCGCTGTGCAGTTGCTGACTCCTGTTCCGTATCCTTAGACCGTCGTATGACCGCAGGCGAGACATGGGAAAGCTGCTTAGAAGAAATCCGTAACCTTCCTAATGTAAAGAAATACGGCGAAGACGTTACTGTTTCCATGTACGAATATTCCCGTCCTTCCTATACAGGACTTGTTTATCCGATCGAGTGCTACTTCCCAACATGGGTTATTCCGGAGGATCACGATGTAACCAAGGCTCTGGAAGAATCTTACAAGGCTCTTTACGGTGACGCAAGAATCGGTGCTGAAGAAACTGTTGCTATGAGAACCGCTCGTCCTCTTACCGACAAGTGGACCTTCTCCACAAACGGCGTTTCCATCATGGGCCGTAACGGAATCCCATGCATCGGCTTCGGACCTGGCGCAGAAGCTCAGGCTCATGCTCCTAACGAGAAGACCTGGAAGCAGGATCTGGTAACATGTGCAGCAGTATATGCAGCACTTCCAGGCGCTTACTGCAAATAATTTAAACAAGCTTTTGACAACCATTTTATTACCATAATTCTGGCAGCAGGCTTTTTAAGCCTGCCGCCACTCCTAACAATCATTTTTGCAGTCTGCCGAACATTCCTTCCCCAATCAATGCCTGGCAAACTGCATGAAGGATAGATAACAATAAAACAAGATAATATTCAGGAGGCTAACTACAATATGAAAACCTTACAGGATTACATTGACAAACTGAATTCCTTAAACTTTAAGGAAATGTATGAGAATGATTTCTTCTTAACATGGGAGAAGTCCGACGACGAGTTAGAAGCTGTCTGGACCGTTGCTGATGCTCTTCGTTTCATGAGAGAAAACAACATTTCCACAAAAGTATTCGAGAGCGGTCTTGGAATTTCCTTATTCCGTGACAACTCTACACGTACCCGTTTCTCCTTCGCTTCCGCATGTAACTTACTTGGTCTGGAAGTTCAGGATTTAGACGAGGGCAAATCTCAGGTAGCTCACGGCGAGACCGTTCGTGAAACAGCTAACATGGTTTCCTTCATGGCAGATGTTATCGGTATCCGCGATGATATGTATATCGGCAAAGGAAATACCTACATGCATGAATTTATGGACGCTGTTACCCAGGGAAATAAAGACGGCATCTTAGAGCAGAGACCAACCTTAGTAAACTTACAGTGCGACATTGACCATCCAACTCAGAGTATGGCTGATATGCTTCACATCATCCATGAGATGGGCGGCATCGAGAACTTAAAGGGCAAAAAGCTGGCTATGACATGGGCTTACTCTCCTTCCTACGGAAAGCCATTATCCGTTCCTCAGGGAATCATCGGCTTAATGACACGTATGGGTATGGAAGTTGTTTTAGCTCATCCGGAAGGCTACGAAGTTATGCCTGAAGTTGTTGAAGTTGCTAAGAAGAACGCTGAGAAATCCGGCGGTTCCTTCCGTGTATCCAACGATATGGCTGACGCATTCAAGGATGCTGACGTTGTATATCCAAAGAGCTGGGCTCCATTCGCAGCTATGGAAAAGAGAACCAACCTTTACGGTGAAGGTGATTCAGAAGGCATCAAGGCTCTTGAGAAAGAATTGCTGGCTCAGAACGCAAGCCACAAAGACTGGTGCTGTACAGAAGAGCTTATGAAGACCACAAAAGATGGCAAGGCACTTTACATGCACTGCTTACCAGCTGACATCAATGATGTAAGCTGCAAGGACGGTGAAGTAGTCGCTTCCGTATTCGATCGTTACCGCGATCCGTTATACAAAGAAGCTAGCTACAAGCCATATGTAATCGCTGCTATGATCTTCTTAAGCAAATTTGAGAATCCACAGGAAATCTTAAAGAAGCTGGAATCTGGCAAAACACCAAGAATTTTTGAATAAATTCACATCGGGGCAACTGCTCCATATTTAAGAATATCAGGCGCACCTGCAGCCTACCAATGGATACAGGTGCGCCTTTTAAATAATTCTTAATCACTAAGAGGATAGCAAAATGGAAAAGAAGAAAAGAATTGTTATTGCGTTAGGCGGCAATGCTTTAGGTAACACGTTATCAGAGCAGATGGCTGCCGTAAAGATCACGTCAAAAGCAATCGTTGATTTGATCGAAGAAGGCTGTGAAGTAGTAGTAGTTCACGGCAACGGCCCACAGGTGGGTATGATTAACAACGCAATGAGCGCTTTAACACGGGAAGATCCCAAACAGCCAAACACTCCTCTTTCCGTCTGTGTAGCCATGAGCCAGGCCTATATCGGCTATGACTTACAGAATGCTTTAAGAGAAGAGCTGGTAAACAGGAACATGAACAACATTCCTGTAACCACCATGATCACACAGGTTCGTGTGGATGAAAACGATCCTGCTTTTAACTCCCCCAGCAAGCCAATCGGTCATTTTATGACAGCAGAGGAAGCAAAACTGGCTGAAGAAAAGTACGGATACATCACAAAGGAAGATGCAGGACGGGGATACCGCCGTGTGGTAGCTTCTCCAAGCCCTGCAGAAATCATTGAAATCGGCGCAATCCGTTCCCTTGTGGAAGCAGGACAGCTGGTTATTGCCTGCGGCGGCGGCGGTATTCCCGTTACCCTTCAGGGAAATCATTTAAAAGGCGCAAGCGCAGTTATTGACAAAGATTTTGCAAGTGAATTGCTGGCAGAGGAACTGGATGCAGACTTCTTAATCATCCTCACAGCAGTTGAGAAAGTAGCAATAAACTTCGGTAAACCGGAAGAGAAATGGTTGGACGATATCACAACAGACGATGCCCGCAAGTATATTGGAGAAGGACACTTCGCTCCTGGCTCCATGCTGCCAAAGGTTCAGGCTGCCGTGAAATTTGCAGATTCCAAGGAAGGGCGTAAAGCGCTCATCACCTTGCTTGAGAAAGCCAAAGATGGAATCCTAGAGAAGACCGGAACTCACATTCATAAGTAAAATTATGAATTTTTCTTTTATTTTTATGCAATATATAGTATAATATTACCGTTACTATTAGGCAAAATACCAAGATTCAAAGTCTTTGACCATCATAGAAGTATGATACGTCATTACAATAGGGGTATTGTAATCCATTGGGGGACTGGGGACTGTCAAATTATTTCTGAACAGTCCCTACAAGACTTTGAAAATCTAAGAAAAGAGAGGGACTATCTTTGAATAAGCAAAACGACAAAGAACTGATCTATCAACTGGAAGGCAGACCAAGTTTTAAAACTGCATTCCCATTAGGTTTACAGCACATACTGGCCATGTTTACGGGCAATTTAGCACCAATACTTATCATTGCCGGTATCTGTGGGTTAGAGCCAGCTGATAAGACCGTTATGTTATCTTCTGCAATGGTTGTATCCGGTATAACCACCTTGTTTCAGTTGTATCCGCTCAAGCTCGGGAAGAGCTACCGCATTGGAGCGAATCTACCCATAGTCATGGGTACGTCCTTTGCATTTGTTTCCGTGGCTGCTATTGTTGCCACTCAAATCGCACCTTCCATGGGACTGACCGATCCGCGTGATATCTATGCGCTGGTTCTTGGCTGTTCACTTGTAGGTGGTCTTGTTGAAGTATTTATGGGATTCTTCTATAAGAAACTTGCCAATCTGTTCTCACCAATCGTAGTGGGAACAACGCTCATTGCCATTGGATTAAACTTATTAAGCGCAGGCGCACGATATTTTAACGGTGGTTCAGCCGCAGCGGCTAATCTGGCGGCATACAACGAGGATCCGGCTAAATATCAATTTTCAGGCGTATTTGGTTCAATGAAAAATGTAGGCATGGCGTTATTTGTATTTGTCCTTGTATTATTGCTTCAAAAGTATGGCAAAGGCATTGTAAAGAATTCCGCTTTACTTTTTGGACTGGCTATCGGATATGTGGTGTCTATTGCCTTAGGTATGGTAAATTTTGCACCGATTACAGCTGCTAAAGTTGTCTCCGTACCATTGCCATTTTATTTCGGCCTCAAATTCTCCATAGCTGGTATCTTAAACTTCGCCCTGTTTTATGTCATTTCCGGACTGGAAACCATCGGTAACACCGGCGGTATCACCATTGCAGCATTTGACAGAGAACCTACCTCCGAAGAGACAGCCGGTGCTATCCTTGCAGATGCAGGTGGATCCATGTTAGCAGCTGTATTTAACGCACTGCCAAACACCGCGTTTGGACAGAATGCGGGCATTATCTCTATGACGAGAATCGTAAACAAATGGTGCGTTGCCGTAGGAGCTATATTCCTGGCTTTGTGCGGACTCATTCCGAAATTGGCAGCTCTTTTCCAAACCATCCCTGATGCAGTTTTGGGCGGCGCTATTATTTCTGTGTTTGCCATGATTACATTAAATGGTATTAAGATGATTGCCAAAGCAGGTTTCTCCGAGAGAAACGTAACTATTATCGGTATTACACTGTCATTCGGTATTGGACTTACCTCCATGAGTCTGGCTGTGGAAACCTTCCCAGCGTTCATTCAGCCTTTATTAGAAGCCATCGCGCCATTAACAAGCGCACCGGCTGCTGTGTGCTGTATCGTATCAATCTGCGCAAGCCTTTGCTTCCCTATGAGTAAAGAAGATAAAGAGATGGCAAAAGCTGCTATGCAGGATGCGTAATTAAACAAAATAATAACAAAGTGCCCTTCCGCTTTAAGCCAAAGCTTTCTGCGGAAGGGCATTTTATTGTTGGTACATTCTATATTACTTCCTGCTTTTTACAAGGAAGAATGATGTTATGTTACAGCTTCCAGATATCCCGGTTATACTCCAGAATGGTCCTGTCTGATGAGAAATACCCTGCCTTACTTATATTTATTAACATCTTTTTCGCCCATACAAAAGAATCCTCATAATCCTTATAAATTCTTTCCCTGGCGGCCGAATAAGCTTTGTAATCTAACAGGGTCATGAACCAGTCTTTCTTTAATATCTCATCATAGAGCCTTTTTAAGTTCTCCTTATGGCCGATCGCAGTCATCTCCTCTCCCACCATAAAGTCCAGAGCTTCCCGGATCTCCTCATCCGTTTCGTAATATTCCTTAGACACATAATCCGCTTTTTCATAATGCTGAATCACCGTTTCACTGGATTCTCCGAATATATAAATATTGTCCTCTCTCACCAGCTCTGCGATCTCCACATTGGCACCATCCATCGTTCCAAGAGTCACTGCCCCGTTTAACATGAACTTCATGTTGCCGGTCCCGCTGGCCTCCTTGGATGCCAGGGAAATCTGCTGGGAGATATCACAGGCAGGAATCAACTTTTCTGCTTTGGATACGTTATAGTTTTCCACCATCACCACCTTCAAGTAAGGGCTTACCTGTGGATCATTGCCCACCAGCTCCTGCAGACACAGGATCAGGTGAATGATATCCTTTGCAATCACATAAGCAGGGGCTGCCTTGGCACCGAAAATCACGGTGACCGGGGTGGACGGTAAGTTTCCTTTTTTAATCTCCAGATACTTGTGAATCACATAAAGGGCATTCATCTGCTGTCTCTTATATTCATGAAGGCGCTTTACCTGAATATCATAAATGGAGTTTTCATTGATATCCACCCCCTGGGTTGACATAAGATATTCCTTCAATGCTATCTTATTCTGCTTTTTAATATCCAGGATTGCTTTTAAGGTTGCTTCATCATCAAACGCAGCCAGCTTTTCCAGCTCCATGGCCTCTTTCTTATATCCTTCTCCGATTCTGGAGGTAATCAGCTGTGTAAGCAAAGGATTGCAATGGAGAAGCCACCTGCGGAAGGTAATCCCGTTTGTTTTATTGGAAAACTTCTCTGGATAAATATCATAAAACTTCTTCAATTCACTTTTTTTCAGGATTTCTGTATGAAGGTACGCCACTCCATTGACGCTGAAGCCATAATGGATATCCATATGGGCCATGTGCACCAGATCCTTTTCATCAATGATCGCTACAGATGGATCCTGATGAACGTTGCGGGCATGCTTATCCAGCTTCTTTATGACAGGCACCAGTTGGGGCACAGCCTCCTCTAAATATTCCATAGGCCACTTTTCAAGGGCTTCTGCTAGAATGGTATGATTGGTGTAAGCACAGGTCCTGCTGACAATCTCCGCCGCCTCTTCAAAGGAAATCCCTCGCAGGGTTAAAAGACGTACCAGCTCCGGGATCACCATGGAAGGGTGGGTATCATTGATCTGGATCACCGCATAATCTGGTAAATCATAAAGTTTGCAGCCCTTTCTAACGCACTCATCAAGAATATACTGGGCAGCGCTGCTGACCATAAAATACTGCTGGTAAATGCGAAGCTTCCTTCCGGCCTCGTCACTGTCATCCGGGTAGAGGAACAGGGTCAGATTCTTTTTAATGTTCTCTTTATCAAAGGAAATCCCATCTTGTATGATCTCCTCATCAATGGTTTCTAAGTCAAACAGATGAAGCTGGTTAGTCCGTCCTTGATAGCCAGTCACCCCTATATCATACATTCTGGAACGAACGCACAGTCCTCCAAAGGTCACTGGATAACTGACTTCTGTCCGGGTAAGCCAGCTATTCTGCTCGATCCAGGGATTGGGATCCTCCATCTGAAGATGGTCCTCAAAGCTTTGCTTAAATAAACCAAAATGATAATTAAGCCCAATTCCGTCTCCGTTTAGGCCAAGGGTTGCCATGGAATCCAGAAAACAGGCGGCCAGACGTCCCAGTCCGCCGTTTCCAAGAGAAGGCTCCGGCTCTATTTCCTCAATCTCGCAAATATCTTTTCCGTTTTTTATAAGGAGTTTACGGACCTCCTCATACATTCCAAGGTTGATCAGATTATTGGAAAGAAGTTTACCGATTAAGAATTCCGCAGATATATAATATATCTTTTTCTTTCCTTCCTCTTGCTGTCTTTTTTCTGCTTCCTCCTGGACGATTTTCAGCAATGCAGAATATAGTTCCTTATTAGAACACTGATTTACCGCTTTATCGTATATTTCAATAATCCGTTGCTCAAGATTCATAAAATCCACTCCTTTTTTGCATTCTATACCACTACTCTTGTATTATAGTATCCCATGCGGTGTTTATCTTGCAGCATTCTGGCATATTATGATACAATACTATCATCAACCACTCAATCATTTCGAAAAACAGGTGTTTTATGAATATCATACAGTACGAAAACTATCAAGAAAAGCGGGAACAGGACCCTTCCGGTTTTCCTTACTTAACTTACCCCTGCACCATCCCCCTAGATTTTAGCAAAGTTCCACTACACTGGCACGATGAGATGGAATTCATCTATATTAAGAAAGGGACAGGACTGGTATCGGTGGATTTTGTTCCCTATGAGGTCCATGGGGGTGACATTATCGTCGTCAGCCCTGGTAAGCTTCATACCATCGAAAAGCGGAAGCAGGAATCCATGGAGTATGAGAATATCATCTTTGACTTAAATCTGCTGCGCTCCAGGCATCCAGATATCTGTTGGGAATCCTATCTCTCCCCCATCAGCCGTGGACAGAAAAATCTTCCGGTGCACATGACAAAAGATATTCCCTTTTACAGTGGAATCGCTTCCTGCTTAGACCAGATCGATCAGGTCCGTGAGACATTTCCTGAGGGCTATGAGCTGTTAATCAAAGGAAAATTAATGGAACTGTTTTTTCTTTTCTGGAGCAATGAGGCATCATCTTCCGCTCCTCCTCCCCGCCCCAAAAAAGAGCTGGAGCGGACCAGGCAGATCCTTAAATATGTGGAACAGCATTACAACAGGCCGCTTTCCATAGAAGAAGTATCCGACGCCTGCGGCATGAGCCAGTCTCATTTTATGAGATTTTTTAAGAACACCATGGGTATGCCTTTTACCGCTTACTTGAATGATTACCGCTTAACCATGGCCTCCAGGCTGCTTCTATCCTCTGAGGATTCGGTACTAACCATTGCTGGGAATACGGGGTTTAATAATCTGTCCTATTTTAACCGGATCTTTAAGGAAAAATTCGGAATAACCCCCAGGGAATTCAGACGGCATATGGATATTCCACCCTCCAGCTGAATAAGATAGTATCAAATCATAGACAGGTGAAGCCATATGGATAAAAACCAGATAAAATTATCTGCTTTTACCGCTATTCCCTTAGGAGTTGGGGCTTTGACAGCATTTTTGACGAGAAACGGCTTGTCCATATATAAAACCTTAAATCACCCTGCCCTTTCTCCCCCTATATGGCTCCTTCCGATCATCTGGACCGCATTATATATCCTCATGGGGTTCGGCTCCTATCTTGCCGTCTCCTCGCCTTCTCACAGAAAGGGAGAGGCTCTCCGGCTATATGGAGCTCAACTGCTGCTTAACTTCCTCCGGAGCCTGGTGTTTTTTAACTTAAAAAACTATCTGCTGGCATTTTTGATTCTCCTTTTCCTTTGGTACTCTGTTGTAAAAATGATATCTGCCTTCTGGACTATCAATCCGGATGCAGCAGTTTTACAAGTTCCTTATCTACTTTGGATCACATTTACCGGGTACTTAAACCTGGGTATCATATTTCTTAATTGAATAAAAAAGGAGCAAGGCTACGGCAACGTTTCTGTTGCTTTGGCCTTGCTCCTTTTTTCCTGTTCCTTTTTAGCTGCATTTAGGATGGCAGCTTTCCTAATCTGCGGAGCATGGTTTTCTCTACCGCATTTAAGATATTCTCATAGCCCGTGCACCGGCATAAATGGCCGGACATCAGCTTTCTAAGTTCATCTCTGGTATACTCTTTTCCGCTTTCTAAAATTTCTACCGCTGACATGATAAATCCCGGCGTACAGAATCCACACTGGACCGCTGCCTCGTCAATAAATGCCTGCTGGATGTCAGAAAGCTCTCCATTTGGACCCATAAGGCTTTCTAAGGTTGTGATACTTTTTCCATCTGCCCAAACAGCCAGATAGATGCAGGAATTGAAGCATTCATGATCAATGATCACGTTACAGGCTCCGCATTCCCCTACCTCACAGCCTTTTTTTACGGAAGTCAGGCGGTAATCATCCCGCAGCAAATCGGTAAGAGAAGCCCGAACATCCACCATTGTTTCTGTGTATTTTCCATTGATGGTACATTTTACTAACTTATATTGTGCTGGCATTAGATCTCACCTCCTGAAAGTTTCACTGACTCTATGAAACAACGGGTTGCCATTTCCACAGCGATGTGCTTACGGAAATCCTTTGAGGCCCGCCAGCTATCACGAGGATTGATATCTTCAAGGATTTCTTTACCGAAGGCTTCTGCCAGCTCTTTCGATACCGGCTGTCCCTTTGCCAGTAGTTCTGCGCTTTTCGTGCGCATGGGAATCGGGCCTGCTACTCCAAAAGCGATCCTGATGTCTTCGATTGTCTTTTTATCCTCTGACAGCTTGACATTTACGGAACAGCCTGTGGTGGCGATATCCATAGCGTTTCTGTTGGCGTATTTGATATAATGGCCCTTATATCCTTCATAACTATTCTTTGGAATGATTACTGCTGTCTGAAGTTCTCCCTCTTTAATATCCACGGTTCCTGCTTTTATATAGAAATCGCTGATAGGGATCCGACGGATGCCTTCCGGACCGGTCAGTTCGATCACTGCATCCCATGCAAAAAGCGTAGATGCCGAA
>Ga0213825_1000626_pt1 | contig 25565 bp, 23 predicted proteins | sample MC6MC0900MG_FD_179896 | JGI IMG/M metagenome (GOLD analysis project Ga0213825, IMG submission 179896) | Enriched soil aggregate microbial communities from Iowa State University, Ames, United States - MC6-MC0900-MG | ecosystem: Environmental > Terrestrial > Soil > Unclassified | place: USA: Iowa... | reverse complement strand
ATGCCCAGGGTCTAAGCCACCAAAAAAAGCCGCGTCTTACATCCTGTTTGTGTCACTACCATTATGGACAGGAGGAACTTATTTTCATGCCAGGGTTGGGAGAAGAAAGCTCATGATTGTTTTATGTGAAATATTCAGTAGGTTGTAAGCAATTATTAATATCTATGCTTTAAAATCTTTTGTTTCAGCTGTTTAGAACACTCAGTTTCATTGGCAAATAAAAGGTAATATTAATGTGGTAAATGGATGTTGTTCACATACAATGGATAGCCCTTTTTAATGAAAAGTAAAAATACTTCTATTGATATCTTTCGCGTGCAAAGAAAAGTAACTGGGTTATGTAGTGACTGTTTTAATGACAAAGTAAGGATAAATGATTAGAACCTTTTAGTTAGTGAATATTCGATTAAATTTGCTGGTATTTATAAAATAACGACGTATAACAAACTTATATCATTAATAGTTTATTGTGATTCATAATTCTTACTATTTAAGCTGCGACTTCCATTCAGAATTAATAATTTATTACAAAAAAGGATAAAGCAATTTTTTACTTAAATACACATAATTTAATTTCAAATAAATTCTCTTAAAAGTAACAATATCTATTATTAACTGGTAGTCTACCCTACATGTGGATGCTTTTTTATAGTATAATAACCATATGCGAAAAAATGACAAAGTGTGAGAAGGGTAGAGTTACAATGACATTTACTGAACCAATTAGAAAATATATATTATCAGGCTTGGTGGCATTTGTTGTAATTGGTCTAATTGTGGCGAATGTGATGGCCAGTAAGCAAGATGACAAATTTAAAATAAATGAAGCTTTATATACGCAAGCTATTCAGCTACAATCGACTGGTGATATGGCTGGCTCAGCAGACGCTATTAAAAAAGTTCTGAAAAAAGAACCTAATTCAGAGATGGCAAATTATGCAACAGCTTTAATTTTTGCACAAAACGGTGATATGAAGCAGTCAGCAATTCATATGCAAAAAACGCTAGACTTAAATCCATATAAGGTGGAAGATCCAACATTTATGATTCAATTAGGAGAAATATTTGCAGGTGCAGAGAGATTTGAGGATGCTAAAACTGTTCTTTTACGCTGTCAAGAATCTGCTTGGGCACCAGAAGACATCCCTAATTATCAGGAGCAGGTAGCAACATTGCTAGCCCATATTGAAAATTCATTAAAGGAAGGTACTAAAAATGAGTAAGTTCTACGAAAAAGTCGCCTATCGTGATACTGAAGAAGATATACAATCACAAAAATCTGTAGACAAATGGATTTTTGGGTTACTTCTTATAGTTATAGGATTTGTACCTTTAATCGTTATGGCGAGCGTAGTTGAGGTTCAATCACCTATGATAACTAATGTAAGTGCACTAACGGGTGGGACAAAGGGTGACCTTTTTACGCACTATAAAGCGTTAGCTGTATTAGTTATAACAGTATTAGCAGGGATTATGTTCTTGGCCAAAATTTTATTTATGAACGGTGAAATTCGAAAAACGAAACTGAATTATGCAATAGGAGCATTTGCTGTAGCAATTGTGTTATCAACAATTTTTTCACCAAACATTTCTATTGCATTGCATGGTCAATACAACCGTACTGACGGTGCAATTAGCTGGCTATGTTATTTAGCGTTATTCTTTATTGCGATGAATATTGAGTATCCTAAGAAGGCTATTCAATATATTATTTACGCTACTGTCCCGTTTGTTTTAATTAACTTTGTTATTATTACATTAAATTTTTATGGGAAAGATTTACTTCAAAAAAGCTGGGCACAAAAGCTGTTTACAGCGTTTTTACCTGAAGGAGCATCTTTAAGTGAAGGTTCTGTATTATTAGGAACATTAAACCATGGGAACTATATGAGTGGTATGTTTGCAGTTATAGTCATCATGTTTCTAGCTAAAAGCTTAACTGATAAAAAGGTATTTGATAAAATCTTTAGTTTTGTTATGGCGACAATTGCAGTTTTTATAGTGTTTATGTCATTATCTACAAGTGGATTTTTAACAATCGTAGCAATGATGATTTTCATTTTATGGATTGCCCTTAAAAATGAAAAGAAGGTAATTGCTTTTATTCAAATAGTAGCATTTTGTGCTATTTCTGTTGCAGGAATTCATATATTAGCAGGAGAAAACGCCAAGGTTTGGGATGAAACATTCGGTTTCTTTATTTCTAGTAACCCATATAAAGAAGAAGCAACTGTTTTAAATAAAAATCTTTTCGACTTAGATAAAGCATATGCATCAGATAACAGCTTTGAGCTTCCAGAGATTGCCCCTTCAGGTGTAGGTGCAGGTTCAGGACGTGTTTATATTTGGACATATATTATGGATTTAGTCAAAGAGAGACCAATCCTAGGTTATGGCCTCGATACTTTAATCTATAATTTCCCACATTATAATAAAGATGCGAGAGCGAATCTTGAAACCGAAACAGTAATTGTGGATAAGCCTCATAATATGTATATTGGGGTTTTATATGGGACTGGAATTATAGGGTTTATAGCCTTTTTAGCAATCGTTGTATTTATAGTTTTGAATAGTTTAAAAGTGATTATTAATGGAAGAAATAAGTTAGTAATTTTGGCTTTAGCAGTATTAGCTTTTTTACTTCAAGCAGTATTCAACGATACATTGCCAGGGACAGCAGCACCTTTAATGATTATTATGGGTATGCTAATGATTAATCCTAAAGAAAGTCTAATATAAAATCAATTATATAAAGAAACAATAGGGGAAATTATTAGTTCCCCTATTCTTATTTCATTAATGAGGCAATATATTAAGGAGTATTTAAAATGATAAATTTAATAATTGGAGAGATAAAATATTTATTTGCTAAAAAATCTTTAATTAATCAATTTACAAGAAGAGAAATTTCTAATAGGTATAAGGGATCTTATTTAGGAATAGTATGGTCGTTTATTACCCCTTTAATGATGTTGATAATATATACATTTGTATTTAGCGTAGTGTTTAATGCCAAATGGGGAACGGGAGAGGAAACTAGTAAAGTAGAATTCGCCTTGTTATTATTAACAGGCTTGTTAGTCTTTAATATATTTTCAGAAGTAATTTCGAAATCCCCTTATTTAATAACTTCTAATCCTAATTTTGTAAAAAAAGTAGTTTTTCCTTTAGAGATTTTACCTATAATTACGTTAGGATCGGCAATATTTCAGGCGATAATTAGCTATGTAATCTTAATGCTAGCCCTATTCTTATTAATGGGGATTTTTAATTGGACGGCATTATTATTTCCGATAGTACTATTGCCACTTATATTTTTAACATTAGGAATATCTTGGTTTATAGCGTCCCTAGGTGTTTACATAAGGGATGTGGGCCAAATAATTGGATTGTTGATACCTGCATTAATGTTTATGAGCCCCATTTTTTATCCAATTTCAATTATACCTAAAGAATTTCAGTTTGTATATTCATTAAATCCAATAACTTATGCAGTAGAAGATATGAGGAGAATTATTGTATGGGGACAGCTACCACATTGGAACTGGATAATTATCGGGACAGTTCTAGGATTAGTAGTGGCAATCTTAGGTTACATGTGGTTTAAAAAAACAAGAAAGGGTTTTGCAGATGTCCTCTAAAAATGTAGCAATTACTGTAAAAGGGTTATCGAAAAAGTATGAAATCTATGAAAAACCAATTGATCGATTAAAACAAACTTTGACACAAGGGAGAAAACAATATTATAGGGAGTTTGAAGCTCTTCGAAATATTGATTTTGAAGTTGAACGGGGACAAACATTCGGTATAGTTGGTCAAAACGGATCTGGGAAAAGTACATTGTTACAAATACTAGCAGAAACATTAACACCCACAACTGGAAAAGTAAGTATAAACGGAAGAATTGCCGCTTTATTAGAATTAGGAAGTGGCTTTAATCCTGAATATACTGGACGAGAAAATGTATATTTAAATGCTTCAATTTTAGGAGTGTCAAAAGAAGAAATTGAACGAAGATTTAAAGAAATTGAAGAATTTGCTGATATAGGTGAATTTATTGATCAGCCTGTAAAAAACTATTCAAGTGGTATGTATGTTCGTTTAGCATTTGCAGTTGCAATTAATGTTGATGCGGACATTTTAATTGTTGACGAAGCTCTTGCTGTAGGAGATATGTTTTTCCAAATAAAATGTTATAACAAAATAGACGAGTTTAGAAAACAGGGCAAAACAATTTTATTAGTTACACATGATTTAGGAAGTGTTATTAAATATTGCGATAATGTTTTAGTTTTAAATAGAGGAGAATCTTTAGGGATATATCCAGCAAAAGAAGCTGTAGATATTTATAAAAAAGTTGTTGTTAATTTGCATAAAGCAAAAGGCGAGGATAAAGTAATTAATGAAATCGTTCAGCCATTAGATAGTTGGAAAGAGTTTTATCAAAAAAATAAGGATTTATTGGAATATGGGGATGATGGTGCAGTAATTTTTGATTATGGAATTTTTGATGATAATAATGAAGTTACCTCCGTTCTAAACAAAGGTGAGAATTTTACTGTTAGAATGAAGGTTAAGTTTATGCGAGCTATAAAAAGTCCAATTTTCGCATTTACACTTAAAGATTTAAAAGGAACTGAAATTGCAGGGACAAATACAATGTTAGAAAATGCTACATTAGATATTGTAGAGACAAATCAGGTAATTGAAATTAGTTTTGAGCAAAATTTAAGTCTTCAGGGTGGAAACTATTTGCTTTCTCTAGGCTGTACAGGATTTGAAAACGGTGAATTTGTAGTCTATCACCGCCTATATGACGTTATTGCATTTCAAGTAGTTTCATCTAAAAATACAGTAGGATATTTTGATTTAGATTCTAAAGTAAAAATATCCGCAAAGTGAATAGGTGATTAAATGATTGAAAAAATCGGGAATTTGAAATTGAACTTGAATTATTATTATGGTCAAGATTTATATAGTGATGGTGACATTGAAGATGAATTGTTGGAAATTGTAAAAAAAAATAAAAATTATGATAATATAATAAAAAGCGACAATAGATGGCCAATTTTATACCATTTATCACAAGATCGTGAGAATATTATTGATTGGTATCCATTTGATAATGAAGGTGATATTTTAGAAATTGGTGCTGGATGTGGAGCGATCACAGGTGCACTGGCTAAATTGACTAAAAGTGTAACTTGTGTTGAATTATCAAAAAGACGTTCATTAATAAATGCCTATCGAAATAACGAGTGTGATAATGTAGAAATTATTGTAGGGGATTTTAATAAGATTGAATTTGAAAAAAAATTCGATTACATTACACTCATTGGAGTATTAGAATATGCACCATCTTTTTCAAAATCAAGTATGCCATTTCATGAATTACTATCTTATGTAAGAAAGTTATTAAAACCAAATGGAAAATTATTTATCGCTATTGAAAATAAGTTTGGCTTAAAATACTGGGCTGGAGCTCGAGAAGATCATACTGGGGAATTCTTCGATTCTCTAGAAGGTTACAAAAAAAATAATAATGTACGTACTTTTTCTAAAAAAGAGTTAACAGAGATTCTAATAGAAGTTGGATTTAAGTTGAATAATTTTTACTACCCAATTCCAGATTATAAATTACCGAAACAAATTTTTTCTGATGCTCGTTTACCTCAAATTGGTGAAATCAGAAACATACTTCATAATTTTGATCAAGATAGAGTACAACTATTTAAAGAAGAAACGGTAATAGATACACTGATTGAAAATGATAAATTTGATTTTTTTGCCAATTCATTTTTGGTTATTAGTGAGCACTAAAGGAGTGTGTCATCAAATTGAAAGTTTTAAGTGTTCGGTATAATAGAAATAGAGATGAAAAATATAAAATTAAAACTATAATATTTGAACAAAATGGTATAAAAAAAGTAAAAAAAGAACCTTTAACAGATTTAGCTAAACATCATATTAATAATATCTATAATAATTATTATTTGTTAGAGGAATCTTCATTTTTATTAGCTAAACCCATTTTGGAAAATGATACTATTGTTTTCCCTTTTATTGAGGGGGAAAGTTTAGATCAAACATTATATAAATATATTATAAATAAAGATAAAGATGGGTTTTTTGCAACTATTTCGTGGTATAAATCTTTACTTGAAAACGAAGATCAGATTGATTTTGAAATTACCGAAAGTTTTGTTGAAATTTTTGGCTTTTTTTCCTGCCCTCGAGAGATGAAAGCCCTTAGAATTCCAAATATTGATTTAAATTTCGATAATATAATTGTGCAAGAAGATAAATACCAAGTTGTAATTGATTATGAATGGGTTTTTGATTTTCCTATACCAGTGAATTACATCTTATTTAGAGCGATTTTGGTTTTTTATAATAAATATCTATCTTCATTAGATAATTTCATTGAATTTGAAGAAATTTTTGATAATTTAAAAATTTCTTCAAACGATTTATATTTATTCGATAAAATGGAAATGAACTTCATGAGCTATGTTGGTCAAGGATATTCATATGCAAATTATTTAAAAGCAAATAATGCAGATATACTTTCAGATTATTCACGGCAATATTCTTCTGCAGTAAGTAATTCTGAAGATTTTATACAACTTTTTTGGGATACTGGAAAGGGTTTTAATGAATTAGAATCAACGAAATTGATTATAGAGAAAACTACTAATTTTATAGAATTTATTTTTGAACTTCCAAATACACACATAAAAAAATTGCGTCTTGATCCTTGTAGTAGCATAGGGTTAATAACAATCAAATCAGTTACATTATTTACTGAAGCAGATATACTTGAAGATATTTCAGAAAATATGATAATGAGTTATGGATTGAAAAGTATACATGAACCCATAAACTATATTTTTTTTAGTATTAATAATGATCCACAATTTATTATAGAGAGGCAATTAAATCAACAAAATTTAAAGATGAAAGTCGTAATACAATACTCCAAAATTTACGATGAAACACAAGCAAATTTAATGGTAGAGTTAATTGAAAAAAACTTGCAAAAAAAAATTGATTTCCAAAAGAAAATTAATGAAGAACAATCTAGGGATTTTGAAGAGGAAATGGAACAACAAAATAAAGCTTTTGAAGAGAAAATGGAACAACTAAATAGAAATTTTGAAGATATTCTAGATATAAGAAATAGAGAGAATCAAAAATTATTAGAAGAGATTAACGGTTTAAAGAATTCACTATCTTGGAAGTTAACAAAGCCATTAAGAAAAATAAAAAAATTAATAAGATTAGGTAGGGAGAAAGATTGAGTATAGGTCTTGATATTGTAGTAGTAGTTTATAACTCAAGTAAATGGTTAACAGGGCTAATACGGAGTTTAGAGCACTCTGATTACCCACTTAAGGATATACATTTAACTTTTGTAGATAATGATTCTTCTGACGATTCAGTAGAAAAATTAAAAAAATACCAATCGAAGTCCAAATTTGGTTCTTTTAATCTGTTTCCATTAGGAGAAAACATAGGTTTTGGAAGAGCAAATAATTATGGAGTCAATCAAACAAAGCAATCTTATATATTCTTCTTAAATGTAGACACAGAAGTATTACCAAATACAATTTCTGAATTGATGAACACCGTAAAGAATAGCTCAGATGATATTGGGCTTTGGGAATGCAGACAATTCCCGTATGAGCATCCTAAATTCTACAATCCTATTACTATGGAAACAAGTTGGTCTAGTGCAGCAGCTTGTTTAGTGAACAGAGAATGTTTTATTGAAATAGGTAAGTTTGATGACAATATTTTTATGTATGCTGAAGATGTTGACTTAAGCTGGCGTTTTAGAGCCCAAGGATATAAGCTTCAATATGTACCAAGTAGCATAGTTTATCACTATACTTATCAATCGGCAGGAGAAGTTAAACCAACGCAATTTTATAACAGTACTTATAATAATCTAATGCTACGCTATAAATTTGGTACAATGAAAGATATTTTTAAAGGTTATGTTATGTACAATACCTTGTTTGGGATAGCAGGGCCAAGCGAAAATCATAAACGTATACTATTAAAAAATTTCTTCAAAAGTATTCCTCAGGGTTGGAAATTTAGAAAATGGTATCGAAAAAATAATAAATTAAAATTTGATCCGAATTTTAGAATGTGGGATTATGAATTAGTTAGAGAAGGAGCATTTTATGAAAATGAACTTCCTAAAGACAACTATTTGGTTTCGATTTTAGTTAGAACTTGCAGGAGACCGAATGTATTAAGAGAAACATTAAAAAGCTTAGAAAATCAAACATATAAAAATATTCAAGTTGTAATTGTTGAGGATGGAGAACCAGTCTCTAAAGAAATGATTGAAAAAGAGTTTTCAACATTAAATTACATATATCATGCGACTGAAAAAAAGGTTGGTAGATGTGTAGTTGGAAATATAGCTTTAAGTTTAGCGACAGGTGAATACTTTAACTTTTTAGATGATGATGATGTACTTTATGCAGATCATATTGAGGTACTATTGAAAAACATCTTAGAAAATCCAAAATGTGATGCTGCATATTCGATGGCTTTCGAAACACCAATTAAAATCCATTCAAAAGAACCATATGAATACACAGAGTTGTTTCATAATATTCAATACAAACAGAAATTTAATAAACTAATTATACTTAACCAAAATTATTTCCCTATTCAATCAGTGCTGTTTTCAAGGAAACTTTATGATAAATATGGTGGTTTTGATTTAGATTTAGAGTACTTAGAAGACTGGGATTTATGGATTAGATATACAATGCATAGTCAATTTAAGTACGTTGAAAAAGTCACATCCATCTATAGAGTACCAGCTGAAAGAACAATAAGTAGTGAGAGACAACAAAAGCTAGATGACTATTTAAATCGTGTGAAAAATAAACACAAAGATACAGAAATGACCTTGACAGTAGAAGAAATGCGCGAATATGTGGAAGGAATAGCTCAAAAAACAAATATTATTTATCAAATTAAAAATATGAGTTTTAAGGTATTAATTTATAAAGTAGCAAAAAAAATATTTCGATAATATTCATTTTATAAAATTTAAAAAAACTTGAAAATGGCTAATTAATGAATTTCCTATGTGTGAAATTAAATTTATAAATATAATATGGAGGAAATAATGATTGAATCTATTATAATATTGACACTATATTTATCTATAATATTATTAATGTCAATACTAATGCAAACTGTTATAGAGAATATGCTATCAAGTATAATAATCTCATGGGTTACTTGGATGAGTTTAATTTCAATATTTTCAATTTGTTTATCTTTTTTTAATAAAGCTCTTTCAAATTTTATAATAGTAGCGATTAGTATAATAATTATTCTCTTTTTAGTGTTTTTATTAAGGAAAAATAAGGTTGGATTAAAGTTTCAACCTATTAATACTAAAGACATATTTGTAATGATTGTGTCGACTGTTATGACATTTTTTGTATTTATTAAACGGTATGGTTTTGATTTTAACATTAAATTCGAGACTACTGACCCAGCAGTCCATTACATATTTGCTGATTACTTCTCAAAAACAGGTTTGTTATTACCAAAACTAAATGAATTAATACCATACGCACATATGTCAGACTATCCATTTTATTCCTATGTTAATAATGGTATTCTAATGAATTTATTTAATATCATTTTTACAAATGCACAGATCTATATTATCTGGAATATGATAATTTACTTTGTGACAATAATAATGTTATATAAAATAGTGGAACGCTTTGTTCCAAATCTAAGCTATAAAATGATTACACTTATACTATTGCTGGTAGGATTTGGGTATAATTTGAATGATGTTATTTTTGGATTTAGTAGTCAAATGGCAGGTATGCTTTTAGTATTAAGTATTATTTATATATGTAGCTATACTTACAATAATTTAAGTAAGTTTATCATCATAGTAACATTTATTGGTTTATTTTATTCTTACTATTACTTTGTCCCTGTGGCATGGGCTGCTATTATCTTCTTTAATTCGTATTCTTATAAAAAAAGTGGACACTCAATAATTAAATCAATTTTAAATACCTTTAATATAGCAATAACCCTCTCGTTAGCAATATTTGGTAGCTTGTATCTTTTTATTCTTGTTGATGAAAGAGGAAGCACTGCATTAGCATCAGAAGGATATATTTATAGAGATTTGTTTAATAGCATTTTATTGCTAATTCCATTGATTGCTTTCTATTTTATTAAGAAGGTTAATTCTAGAAAATTAAATATTTTTGATTTCTTTTTCGTAGGATACATTAGTTTTAGTGTAATTCTATTTGGTTTGGGAATGTTTGGGAAAGTATCATCGTATTATTTCTATAAAAATCATTACTTACTAGCTACATTATCTTTGATAGCATTTTCAATTGGATTATTTGAATTGTCTAAATTAAATTCTGTCATATATAGATCTTATTTTTTAAGTGTCATCCTAGCTTTTGTTTTTTATTTAATAATAGATCCCTATATTAAAGTTGAAAATCTTCTTTTTAACCCACCTTCAAATAGTATTATTGAAAGTGTGTATGGGTTTAATCAAAATAAACTAAATGAAGAAAGAGCTATTCTTTCAAGAGAACAACAAGAATTTATTGCTTTTATTTCTGAAAATAAGGAATCTTATGTAGGAGATAAGAATCATATATCCGTTATAGGAAATACGTTACAGTTACTGTGGTTCTATTCCTTAACAGAAATTTGGCCAAAAGATTCCAGTCAAGTATTATCTGAATTATATAATGAAGAAATTATAAATTATGAGAATTGGGTTAATGATTTAGAGAAAAACCCATATTTAATAATTTTTGGAGAAGACAATAGAAATTGGTTTATAGAGAATGGTGGGAATTTGAATGATTTTACAGTGATATATTCAAAGAATGATGCAGAACTATTGAAATATAAATATTAGGAGAGAAATAATCTTGCAAAATAATATCAAGGTTTTAGTTATAGTACCAGCTTTTAACGAAGCGGAAAATATTGCTAAATTGATAGGTGATATCAAAAAATATGACTATCGGTACGAAGTTAGCATTTTAGTTGTAAATGATTATTCAACGGATAGTACCTCGACAATTTGTAATGATTTAGGTGTAAGTACTATAAATCTTCCTTGTAATTTAGGGATAGGGGGAGCTGTACAAACAGGCTATAAATTTGCAAAGAAATATAACTATAATATAGCAATTCAAGTTGATGGGGATGGTCAACATAATCCGGAATATATTGAGAAATTAATAGAACCATTATTATTTGAAAATGCAGATATGGTTATTGGTTCAAGATTTATTGAAAATATTGGATTTCAGTCTTCAAAACTTCGTAGATTAGGGATTCAATATTTAAAAAATTTAATAAATGCAATTACAAATTTAAAAGTAACAGATCCTACATCTGGTTTTAGAGCATGTAACAAAAAAGTTATCGATATTTTTGCTGATAATTACCCGAAAGATTACCCAGAACCAGAATCAATAATGTTAATCAATAGAAAAGGATTAAAGGTGTCCGAAATACCAGTAATTATGAACGAACGAAAAGGAGGAGTATCTTCTATAAATCTTACACGTTCGGTATATTATATGGTTAAAGTCTCCTTGGCAATTTTATTTGACAAAATAAGAAAAGAAACTTTATAGGTGATTTATGATTTCAATAAAATTACAACTGATATTACTAATAGCAGTTTTAATAGCGATTGTAGTTATAATACGAATGATAATTAGATATAAGTTGGATTTGAAATATGCATTATTATGGCTTTTACTAGGAGTGTCATTTTTAATAATTTCATTTTTTCCTTCAATAATATATAGGGTTTCAAATTTATTAAGTATTGAAACACCAACAAACGCTTTATTTTTTCTTGGGATAATGTTTATTTTATCTATAATTTTTAGTCTAACTATCGCGCTTTCAAGATCTTCAAATAAAATTAAGCAACTATCTCAAGAATTGGGAATTTTAAAATTTGAATTTGAAAAAATTAAAAAGAATTTGGATAAAGAGTGAAAAAAATGAATATAACATATATTATTTTATTTTTATCAAATGTTATTTTACTCGTTCTTGGTCAAACGGTTTGGAAAATAGGAACAGAAAAAATTGCAATAACAGGTATTAATTCAGTAATTAATTTAATACTATCTCCATGGATTATTTTAGGGGGTCTCTTTTATGTGGTTGCTACAGCAATTTGGATATTTTTATTATCAAAATTGCCGTTAAGTCTAATTTATCCACTCCAAAGTATTGTCTATGTTTTTGCATTAATTATAGCAATGGTTGTATTTAAAGAAGTAATACCAATTACTAGATGGATTGGAGTAATAGTAATTTTAATTGGAGTATTTTTAGTGACGAAGTAAAGGAGTTTTTATTATGAAAGGTATTATCCTAGCAGGCGGAAGTGGAACACGTTTATACCCATTAACCCGCTCAGTATCCAAACAATTATTACCGATTTACGATAAACCAATGATTTATTATCCTCTTTCTGTCTTAATGTTGGCAGGAATTAAGGAAATTCTTATTATATCAACACCTGAAGATACACCTCGCTTTGAACAATTATTAGGCAATGGTGAAGATTTAGGGATACATTTAGAATATGCAGTACAACCATCACCAGATGGCTTAGCACAAGCTTTCATTATAGGTGAAGAATTTATTGGGAATGACTCAGTAGCACTCATTTTAGGAGATAATATATTCTATGGTCACAAATTCACTTCTATGTTAGAGAGAGCGGCTTCAAGAGAAGAGGGGGCAACTGTTTTTGGCTATAATGTAAATGATCCAGAACGGTTTGGTGTAGTAGAGTTTGATGAAAATGGAAAGGCCATTTCTATAGAAGAAAAGCCAGAAAATCCGAAATCGACATATGCTGTAACAGGTTTATATTTCTATGATAATAGTGTTATAGAAGTAGCAAAATCTATTAAGCCATCAGCACGTGGAGAACTTGAAATTACGGATGTTAATAAAGCCTATTTAGAAGCAGGAAATCTTCATGTAGAGTTGCTAGGTCGAGGCTTTGCTTGGTTAGATACAGGGACACATGAATCGTTACTAGAAGCTTCATCATTTATCGAAACAATTGAAAAGCGTCAAAGCTTAAAAGTTGCATGTTTAGAGGAAATTGCCTTCCGAAAAGGGTATATTACGAGAGATCAATTGCTAGAGCTAGCAGAGCCATTAAAGAAAAATGGTTATGGTCAATATTTAATTTCACTCGCAAATAAAAAGTTATAAGGGGTCCTATAAAGTGAATTTTATTAAAACAAAACTAAAAGATGCCTATATTTTGGAACCCAAAGTTTTTGGGGATCATCGTGGTTTTTTTATGGAAACTTATAATGCTAAATTATGGGATGAACAAGGTTTTTCTTTTAATTTCGTACAAGATAATCATGCATTATCAAAAGAGAGTGGTGTGTTAAGGGGATTACATTATCAGCTTGAACCTTTTGCTCAAACGAAGCTAGTAAGGGTAACAAAAGGTGCTGTATATGATGTAATTCTTGATATTCGTGAAGGTTCCCCCACCTACGGACAGTGGGAAGGGTTTATTTTGAGCGAGGATAATAAAAGACAATTACTAGTACCCCAAGGTTTTGCACATGGTTATTGTACATTAGTTGAAAATACAGAATTTCTTTATAAGGTAGATAATTATTATTCTCCAGAGCACGATCGTGGAATTGCTTGGAATGACCCAAATTTAAATATAGACTGGCCCACGTCAAATCCAATTTTATCTGATAAAGATACCAAGCACCCTAATCTAAAGGATTTAGAAAGCCAATTTATTTATAAAGGTAAGGAATGATAAGTATGAAAATTCTAGTAACAGGTGGAGCTGGATTTATAGGAAGTAACTTTGTTAATTACATGGTTGATAGATATCCTGAGTATTCAATTATTAACGTTGATTCTTTAACATATGCAGGTAACTTAGAGAATTTAAAGTCATCTGAAGGCAAGCCAAATTATCAATTTGTCAAGGCTGATATAACAGATGCAGAGGCGATGGATCAGTTAATTGGTAATGATGTAGACGCTGTGATTAACTTTGCAGCAGAATCACATGTTGACCGAAGTATTACAAACCCTGGAATCTTTGTGCAAACAAATATTCAAGGAACTCAAGTATTATTAGATGCAGCTAAAAAAAATAACATCAAAAAGTATTTACAGGTATCTACAGATGAAGTTTATGGCTCACTAGGAGAAGATGGTTACTTTACTGAACAAACGCCACTAACTCCAAATAGTCCATACAGTGCTAGTAAGGCTGGGGCAGATATGCTTGTACTTGCGTATCATGAAACTTTTGGATTACCAGTAAATATTACACGTTGCTCTAATAACTACGGACCATTCCATTTTCCTGAAAAATTAATACCTTTAATGATTATTAATGCATTAAATGATAAAAAACTTCCGGTTTATGGAGATGGTAAGAATGTTCGCGACTGGCTACATGTAACAGATCATTGTAGTGCGATTGATTTGGTTTTACATAAAGGCATTGATGGTGAAGTTTATAACGTCGGTGGACATAATGAAAAAACGAACTTAGAGGTTGTTAAAGAAATCTTAAAGCAGCTTGATAAGCCAGAATCATTAATCCAATATGTAGAAGATCGTTTAGGTCATGATCGTCGTTATGCAATTGATCCAACGAAGCTTCAAAAAGAGTTAGGCTGGGAGCCAAGATATACATTTGAAACAGGCTTAAAAGAAACTGTGCAATGGTATCTAGATAATCAATCCTGGTGGGAAAATATCATTTCAGGAGATTATCAAAACTACTATCAACAACAGTATGGTGGTAAATTGTAATGAAGGTTATGGTAACAGGTGCTAATGGTCAACTAGGTCAGGAGCTTGTTAAACAGTTATCAAATAGCTCGCATGATTTGTTTGCATTTACTAAAACTGAGCTAGATATCACGGATACAGAGAGTGTGCTTACTGTATGTAATGATATCAGACCTCATATTATTATTAATGCTGCTGCCTATACAAATGTTGATGGAGCAGAAACGAACGAAGAATTGGCTTTTCAAGTAAATGCTGTGGGACAGAGGAATTTAACTGTAGCAGCAGAAACGGTTGGAGCTAAAATTTGTTATATTAGTACTGATTATGTTTTCAATGGACAAGCAACTTCACCGTACAATGAGTATATGAATGTAGCTCCTTTAGGAGTATATGGACAATCAAAGTATGCCGGTGAGTTTTTAACACAAACGCTCAACACAAAATACTTTATTGTACGTACAGCTTGGGTTTATGGAGAGTATGGTCCTAACTTTGTGAAGACCATGCTAAAATTAGCTGAGGAAAAATCCGAACTGGGTGTTGTTCATGACCAAGTAGGGTCTCCTACTTATACAGTGGACTTAGCAGAGTTTTTAATTGAGTTAGTACAAACTGAAAAATATGGTATCTATCATTGTACAAATAGTGGAACATGCTCTTGGTTTGAATTTGCTCAAGAGATATTTAAATTAGCTAATAAAGATATCAAAGTTAATGCAATAACATCGGATCAATTCCCAAGGCCTGCAAAGCGTCCTGCTTATTCTGTCTTAGGTGATTTATCAATCCGGATCAATGGCTTTATTCCTAGGAGAAATTGGAAGGAAGCTTTAGGTGAATATATAAACAAAAATAACAATCTCCTTTAGATTGTTATTTTTATTTATAAAGCTATAATTAAAATGTATTATAAAAGGAATAGAGGGGTAATTTGGCTAGTATAGCTGTTCAAATAGTTACATATAATAGTGCGGATTATATAGAAGATTGTTTAGATTCAGTGATTTTTCAATCATATCCAGTTGAGAAGATAATAGTAATCGATAATAATTCAAATGATTGTATTAAAGATGTTGTTTCTCATTATTCGAATGTTTATTTTGTTCAAAATAGCATAAATAGCGGATTTGTAGGTGGTCATAACCAAGGTTTAAGCTATGCTGAGACAGATTATGTTTTAGTATTGAATCCGGATGTGATTTTAGATAAATATTATATAGAACATATTATAGAATTTATGAAGTTAAATGAAAAAGTTGGTGCAGCAACTGGTAAATTATATAGAGATTTAGAATCACACATTATTGACAGTACAGGGATCAATATAAAGAAAAATCGTCGTGCAGTTGATCGAGGAAGTGGCGAAGTGGACCAAGGACAATTTGATAATGAGAGTAGTGTTTTTGGAGTTTCAGGTGCTGCGGCTGTTTATAAAAGAGAAATGATTGACATGATTTCAGAAGATGGACAATTTTTTGATGAAAGTTTTTTTGCCTATAAAGAAGATGTAGATGTTAGTTGGAGAGCTAGATTAGCAGGTTGGGAAATATGTTTTGTCCCTAAAGCAATTGCAAAACATGAAAGAGGCTGGAAGGATAATAAATCGAGGAAAAATATTTCTCTTAAAACAAGAAAACATTCTTTTATCAATAGACATTTTTATGTGATAAAGAACGATAATTTATTTTACTTTTTATTGCATTTTCCTTTTATTTTTATATACGAAGTAACTTGTTTAGTTTATATCATCTTTAAAGAACCCAAGCTTTTCAGTGCCTATAAACTTCTTTTTAAAGAGTATAAAGCTTTAAAAAATAAGAAAAAATTTATACAATCATGTAGAACAGCTCCTTCAAAAAAGATTTATCAATATTTTAAAGGAATATGGTAAAAATTAAAATGGATTTAAGTATAGTAATCGTAAATTATAATACAAAAAAGCTAACAATTGATTGTATTCAATCAGTTTTAAACTCAAAATTGAATTTTCAATATGAAATTTTTGTAGTAGATAATGGTTCTTCAGATGGTTCGGTAGTACAAATTAAAAATCTATTTCCTCAAGTGCAGACGATATCTAATAAAGAAAATGTCGGATTTTCCAAGGCGAATAATCAAGCAATAAGAAGGTGTAGTGGCCGATATGTATTATTGTTAAATTCTGATACTATAGTGAATGAAAACACATTAGATACAATCATTTGTTTCATGGATAGAGAAACGGATATTGGCGCTGTTGGCTGCGAAGTAAATTTACCTGATGGTACCTTGGATAAGGCTTGCCATAGGGGCTTTCCGACTCCAGAAGCTTCCTTCTATTATATGATGGGATTTGCTCAAAAATACCCTACTAGCCCTAAATATAATAGCTATCATAAAAGCTACTTAAATATGAAAGAAGTACATGATATTGATTGTTTAGTAGGTGCATTTATGATGGTAAGAAAAGAAGTAATAGAGCAGGTGGGTTTATTAGATGAAGAATTTTTTATGTATGGGGAAGATATAGACTGGTGTTATAGAATAAAAGAAGCTGGCTGGCGAATTGTTTATAATCCTACTGTTTCAATTGTTCATTATAAAGGGGCTAGTAGTAGAAAAAAACCATTTAAAATAGTTTATGAGTTTCATAGGGCCATGTATTTATTCCATAAAAAACATTATGCAAAAAAATATAATTTTTTTATTAATAGTGTAGTTTATACAGGAATTACATTAAAGTTAACCTTCGCTACTATTAGGAACTTTTTGAAAAAAGTACATTAAATTAAAGTTAAATAGGTGATTAAAGTGATAAGAGGAAAAGAGCGCTTTATTACACAGCTATATATGACAACAGATTTCATCTTTATTCAATTAGCATTTGCTGTTGCCTGGTATTTTCGCTTTGTGATTAATAAAGAGCAACAAGGATCATATTTGCCATTAACAGATTATTTCATTTGGAACATTGTTTACTCTGTTGCATTTTTGGCTATTGGTTTTTTGATCGGCTTATATGTGCCGAAAAGGAAAATGAAGTTTGCAAAAGAAGTTTCTAAAATAGTTCAAGTGCAAATTTATAGTATGTTTGTTTTATTAAGTGTGTTATTTATTGTTAAGACAATAGATATATCTAGGATGTTCTTAGCATTCTATTTACTAGTTGGATTTTTGATTATCGTCACGTATCGTTTTTTTGTTAAGCAATTTTTAAGAGTGATGAGAAAAAAAGGCTTTAATCAACAGTTTGTTTTAATTTTAGGAGCGGGTTCCATCGGCAAAAGATATATCGAAAATTTAGATAATCATCCTGAGTACGGGCTTAGAGCAATTGGTTTTTTAGATGATTATAAACAAATTAATAGAGAACAGAAAATATTAGGTAAAATAGAGGATTTATCGACAACACTAGAAAATACCATAATTGACGAAGTGGTAATTGCTTTACCCTTAACAGCGTTTTCTAAATATCATCAAATTATTGAAATGTGTGAGAAAGCAGGAGTTCGTGTATCTATTGTCCCAGACTTTTACGATATACTACCTGCAACTCCGCATTTTGAAAGTTTTGGAGATTTACCAGTCATTAATGTCAGAGATATACCTTTAGATGAATATGTGAATAGAGTGTTGAAGCGTTTATTTGATATTGTTTTTGCACTTTGTGCGATACTTGTTACATCTCCTTTACTATTGTTAATCGCAATTGGCGTGAAATTAACTTCTTCAGGTCCTATTTTATTTAAGCAGGAGCGTGTGGGGCTAAATAGAAGAACGTTTTCTATGTATAAATTTAGATCTATGAAGCATATGCCTGTTGAAGCTTCTAATACGCAATGGACTGTTGAAAATGACCCAAGAAGAACTAAATTTGGTACTTTCTTGCGAAAAACAAGTCTTGATGAATTTCCTCAATTTTTTAATGTGCTGAAAGGCGATATGAGTATTGTAGGCCCTAGACCTGAACGACCTTATTTTGTGGATCAATTTAAAGAAGAAATCCCGAAATATATGATAAAACATCATGTGAGACCAGGAATTACTGGTTGGGCTCAGGTATGTGGGCTACGAGGAGATACTTCAATTGAAGACCGAATTGAGCATGATATTCAATATATTGAAAATTGGACATTATTATTTGATATTAAAATTATTATGAAGACAATCATTAATGGCTTTGTAAATAAAAATGCATATTAGTTATTGAGTATAAATGATTCATACCGATGCTAGCTGGTGAATCGGGATAATCTACTTGTAGAAAAGGTAAGTAAAAAAAAAAATCAATAAGTATTCATGATATTTAGTTTTTTAAGGAAGTGACATTATATGAAAAAAATCCGCAAAGCCATCATCCCAGCAGCAGGACTTGGAACACGTTTCTTGCCAGTTACTAAAGCCATGCCAAAAGAGATGTTACCGATTGTTGATAAGCCGACGATTCAATATATTGTGGAAGAAGCTATTGCCTCTGGGATTGAGGATATTATTATTGTAACGGGTAAGGGTAAACGAGCCATTGAGGATCATTTCGATAATGCACTAGAGCTTGAGACGAACTTAATTGAAAAAGGAAAATTAGATATGCTTGAAAAGGTTCAGGAATCTGCTAGCGTAGAAATTCACTACATTCGTCAAAAAGAGCCTCTTGGATTAGGACATGCCATTTGGTGTGCTCGTAAATTTATTGGTGATGAACCATTTGCTGTCCTGCTTGGTGATGATGTTGTGAAAAGTGAAGAGCCTTGTTTAAAACAATTAATGAATCAATATGAGAATACCTTGTCTAGTGTTATTGGTGTACAAGAGGTACCAGATGAGGATGTTCATCGTTATGGTGTGATTGATCCCGTTAACACTGACAATCGATTAATGCAAGTTACTCAATTTGTGGAAAAGCCTGCATTAAAGGATGCACCATCCAATTTTGCGATAATTGGGCGCTATGTATTAACACCTGAAATATTTCGCTTTTTAGATGAGAAGAAGAAGGGGAAGGGCGGCGAAATTCAATTAACTGATGCCATTGAATCGTTAAATGGTATTCAACGAGTTTTTGCCTATGCGTTTGAGGGGCGTCGTTATGATGTTGGTGAGCAATTAGGATTTATTGAAACGACCATTGATTTTGCATTAGAACGTGAGGATTTAAGTGAGGGTGTAAAAGAAATTATCTTAAAAAAAGCGAAACAGTTAAGTGGTGAAACTTTATGATTTTAGTTGTTGGCGGTGCCGGATATATTGGGAGTCATTTTGTAAAGGAATTAGTAAAGGACTATGATGTAGTTGTACTTGACAATTTAAGTACAGGTCACCGTTGGGCAGTTGATGCAAAGGCAATTTTTATACAAGGTGATTTAGGAGATTCAACAATTGTTCAACGAATATTTGATACATATAAAATTGAAGCGGTTATACATTTTGCAGCCTTTAGCTTAGTAGGTGAATCTGTGATTGATCCTATGAAATATTATGAGAATAATGTAGCAGCCACATTGAATTTGTTAAAAGCTATGAAGCATAATGAAATTAATAAATTTATTTTCTCTTCTACCGCTGCTACGTATGGTATGCCAACGGTTGATTTCATTGATGAAAAGACACCTACTAATCCTATTAACCCGTATGGTCAGTCAAAGTTAATGGTTGAGCAAATGCTGGCAGATTTTGCACAAAGCTATCAGATGAAATATGTTGTATTGCGTTATTTTAATGCTGCTGGAGCATATGAGACAGCTGAAATTGGTGAAAGTCATAATCCAGAAACGCATTTAATCCCCATCATTCTTCAGCATTTAGGGGGACAAAGAGACTCCGTTTCAGTGTTTGGTACTGACTATGATACACCTGATGGTACTTGTATCCGAGATTATATTCATGTCACTGATTTAGCCAAGGCACATTTATTAGCTTTAGAGGCATTATTAAGTTCTACTATTGAAACCGCCACATATAATTTAGGGAATGGCAATGGTTATTCAGTAAAGCAAATTATTGAAACATGTGAGCTGGTAACAGGAAAAAAAGCCAATGTACAATATGCTGAACGACGTGCTGGTGATCCTGCCAAGTTAGTTGCCAATGCCGGCAAGATTTATGCAGAATTAGGATGGAAGGCCCAATTGGACATTCTAGATATCATCAAAAGTGCATGGACTTGGCATAAAAAGCAATTCTAATTACCAACTCGACATGGTTCGAGTTGGTTTTCTTTTTTTTATATGTCATAATATACATATCAAAATTTACCTTAAGAAGTGAGGACTCTATGGTGTTTGCAGAAATTGTAAAAACAACATTGCTAAATTGTTCGCTAGATGATAGTGATCTTATTCAATATAAAGATCGAGTAAAAAATATCCATAACGCATTACCACACTATCCATTAACAGGCTGGATTGATTCACCCTTACAAAATCAAGAGGGACTACTTACCTCTATTGAACGTGTGGCAAGTGAAATACGAGCTTGTGCGGATGTCCTGGTTGTTGTAGGCGTTGGTGGTTCATTCTTAGGTGCACGTGCAATCCAGGAGGCGCTGATGCCTTATTTTGGGCTGGCTAAGGGTGGCATTGAGGTTGTCTATGTTGGTTTGAATATGAGCGGTGCATATATTAAGGAGCTTCTCACTTATTTAGATACGAAACAAGTATATGTCAATGTGATTTCGAAGTCAGGCGGTACGATGGAGCCAGCGTTGGCCTTTCGTGTAATGCGTTTATACATGGAGGAGCGTTATGGCGAGAAGGTAACGGAGCGTATTATTGTCACGACGGATGCGGAAAAAGGCATCTTAAAGGGGATAGCTGATAAGGCTGGGTATCGTCAATTTATCATTCCTGCTGATGTGGGTGGGCGTTATTCTGTATTAACGCCTGTAGGTTTATTACCTGTGGCGGTAGCAGGTGTGGATATTCGTGCTTTAATGGATGGTGCACGTTATGCGGCAACAGAGTTAGCAGAAGAGGATTTGGCGCATAATGATGCCTACAAATATGCTGTAATGAGACATATGCTTTATGAGCAGGGCTATACCATTGAATTGCTTGCGTCCTTTGAGCCTGGACTCAATAAATTCCATGAATGGTGGAAGCAGCTTTTTGGTGAAAGTGAAGGTAAAGAGCATAAGGGACTTTATCCTTCTACTGTTAATTTCTCCACTGATTTACATGCCATTGGGCAGTTTATTCAGGAGGGGAGTCGTGTTATGTTTGAGACATTGCTACACTTCCATGAAATAGAGGGCGATTTAGCTGTACCATTCGATGCTCGCAATGAGGATGGCTTGAATTATTTGTCGACTCGTACTTTTAATGAAATTAATGCGATTTCTAAGCAAGGAACGGCCCTTGCACATGCAGAGGGGCAAGTGCCTGTTATTCAATTAGAATTACCTAAGCTAGATGCTTATCATCTTGGGTATTTGATTTACTTCTTTATGAAGGCCTGTGCAATGAGTGCTTGCTTACTAGAGGTTAATCCATTTGATCAGCCTGGTGTTGAGGCCTATAAACGTAAAATGCTAGAGTTGCTGAAAGAAGAAAAGGTGATAAGTAAATGAAGAATGTCCATGAATTATATAATGGCTGGTTGGAGCAGTCTCTTCCTAGCTATTTAGCTGAGGAGCTTGCCTTAATTGCAAGTGATGAACAAGCAGTCGAAGACCGTTTTTATCAATATGTGTCCTTTGGTACTGGTGGGATGCGTGGTGTTTTAGGCGCTGGAACGAATCGTATAAATGTTTATACGATTCGTCGTGTTGCTGAAGGGCTTGCTCGTTATATTGAATCGAATGGCGAGGCTGCTAAAAAGCGTGGTGTTGTTATTGCCTTTGATACACGCCATTTTTCATATGAATTTGCCTGGGAGACTGCGAGCGTACTAGGAGCACATGGTATTCGTTCATATGTTTATAAGGAAGCAAGACCAACCCCACAGCTGTCGTTTACGGTTCGGAAATTAAATGCTTATGCAGGTGTGGTCATTACAGCTAGCCATAATCCAAAGCAATACAATGGGTTTAAAGTCTATGGTGAGGATGGTGCACAGTTAACACCCCAATTTGCCGAAGCTATTATCGGCTATATGAATGGAATTGAGGATATTTTTGCTATTCAAGTGAAGGATCTCCCGTTTTTAGAACAGCAAGGACTTGTTACTTGGCTTGCAGGTGATTTGGATGATGCGTATTTATCAAGTCTTTTAAGCTTAAAGGAAAATCACGATATTGCATTGGATATGAAACTTGTTTATACACCTTTGCACGGTGCCGGCTTGGTGCCCGTTAGTGAAGGGTTGCGGGCATTTGGTTTTCAACAGGTACATATTGTAGAGCAGCAAGCTGTGCAGGATGGTGATTTTCCTACAGTTTCATATCCTAACCCAGAGGAATCGAAAGCTTTTGAGTTAGCTATGAAGCTTGGTGTACAGGTTGGAGCGGATCTTTTGCTGGCAACTGATCCAGATGCGGACCGTTTAGGTGTGGCTGTTAAAAATGGAGATAGCTATGAGCTGTTAACAGGCAACCAGCTTGGTGCTTTATTGCTTCATTATTTATTGTCTACTAAGCAGCAACTTGGAGCGCTACCTAGCAATGGCGTTATGCTAAAAACAATAGTTACATCTGAATTAGGTACTCAGATTGCCGAAAAATTTGGCGTAACGACAGTAAACACATTAACAGGCTTTAAATATATTGCTGAGAAGATTGCAGAATATGAGCAATCTGGTGATTATTCATATGTATTTGGCTATGAAGAAAGCTATGGCTATTTAATAGAAACTTTTGTGCGTGATAAGGATGCTGTACAGGTTGCACTGAAGGTTGCAGAAATGGCTGCTTTTTATGCCAAGAAAGGGCAAACTTTATTAGATGGTCTGCAAAGCTTATACGATCAATTTGGTACCTATCAAGAGGCACTAGTTTCTCAAGTATTTGAAGGTAAAAATGGTCAGGAAGAGATGAAAGCTATTTTGAATAACCTCCGACAAAACGCACCAACTTCCATAGGTGGAATTGCGGTTAAACGGTTTGAGGATTATTTAACAGGTATTTTGACTCTAGCAGATGGCACTACTGAGAACATTACATTACCGAAAGAAAATGTGTTGAAGTATGTTTTAGAGGATACCTCTTGGGTGGCTATTCGTCCATCAGGCACAGAGCCAAAATGTAAATTTTATTTTGGTGTTGTTGGACAAACAGCAGAAAAGGCAAAAGATAAATTAAAGAGACTTCAGGCTGCTTTTGAGGTTTAAAGAGATCCTATTAAAAAACGCCCACTTTTTTAAGTGGGCGTGCACATTATTGAAGACGTTTTAATTCCGCTTCTTGTTGAATGGACCGTACTGACAATAGTTCGATTATGCGATGCTGGCTTTCTTGAATGGCCTCAAGTTTGTTCACTTTTTCATTTGTTTCTAAAACAGCTTGTTTAATTTGCTGCTGTTCAATTTCTATAATTTCAAGACGATTTTCTAGTGATACAAGACGATTCTCCACGGACTCAAGACGTTGATTGATTTTTTTTAGCTCGCTTAAAACTTCCTCCATTCCTTTCACCTCTCTTCATTTAAATCTATCTATTTGTTTAATCTCTCTCTATAAAAGTAATCTCTCTAATTATAACATAGAAAACAAGCTTACAAGTATCACCATTGCAATCATCGACAAAATATGACATGCTTAAAAGAGAGAGAAAAGAACTAGGAGAATGTTGTAGTGATTAAAGAGTGGGATTACCTACGTGTGGTGGCGTGTCTGTCTATTTTACTATTACACACATCTTCATGGGTTATTATGGAGGTTGGGGTAGAGCCAGAGCAGACGATCTATCTTTTTTTAAGGATTGCTTTGTGCTATGCGACACCGACGTTTATTGTATTGTCTATTTTAATATTGGCTAATCGTTATCATGAGAAACTACCGAGAAATTTTTGGTCAAGTAGGATTCAATATATTTTTATTCCCTATTTAGTATGGGCTTTTGTCGATGCATTAGTTGTTGAGTCCATTTATCGAAAGGGTTTATTATGGGAAAAGTATTTTGATAATATTGTTTATGGAGAGTTTGTTGGCTGGTTTGTTGTGGTTATTATGCAGCTATATGTGATCTTTACGCTGCTAACACGATTTAAATGGTCTATAGCATGGTTTTTACCATTAAGTGTGTTGGTTACGCTTATTCATCATACTGTGATTTTATTGCCCTATCCTATTTTTCAAGAAAATAGTATTTGGCTACGATTTTTCTTTACGGGCTGGCTTGGTTATTTTGCTGTTGCCTATGCAATTGGTATCTATTATGCACAGATTGCAACATTAGCTCGAAAATATCGATATGCGACGGTTGTATTAGTTGTGCTGTCTGCTGTCTTTTTGTATATTCGTTTGCTTCTAGGTTACGTAGAGGTGCATTCAAGGCGTCTTGATTTAATACCATTTGTGATTAGTATGGTGCTATTTGTGATTGCCTGGGGGCAGTCTTTACCGTATACAAAAGTTGTTAAAGTGCTGAGTCAATATGCGTTTATGATTTATCTCATGCATTGGGAGGTTTTGCGTTTATCAACTGGCTGGTTTGTAGAACATTTCGATAGTACTCTAGTCCGTGTACCATTGTTGTTGCTATGGACGTTAGCTGTTTGTTTACTGTTGACCAAAATCATTTCATTACTGCCATTTAGTCAATTTATTGTGGGGAAAATAA